>Ga0123342_1001722_pt1 | contig 36846 bp, 16 predicted proteins | sample Turbeawhitnodule_FD_89960 | JGI IMG/M metagenome (GOLD analysis project Ga0123342, IMG submission 89960) | Root nodule microbial communities of legume samples collected from Mexico - Turtle bean Mexico white nodule | ecosystem: Host-associated > Plants > Roots > Nodule | place: Mexico: Nepantla...
CTAAATTAGAGACCATTTTAGAAACTAAAAAAAAATTGGTTTCTATATTAGTTTCTATTATTGTTAAATAGTTTCTAAATTGGTATCTAATTAGCAACCAAGGTTTTAGAGACCAAATTTAGAAACTAAATAATTGGTAGTTAAAAGTTTGGTTGCTAATTAGATACCAATTTAAAAACTATTTAACAATAATATAAACTAATTTAGAAACCATTTTTTTTAGTTTTTAAAATGGTCTCTAATTTAGTTACTATTGCAACTAATTATTTTAGTCTCTAAAAATTGGTTTCTATTTCATGTTTTTCTTGTAGTGAATAGAGATAAAGATTTTTCATAGTATATAAATGGATGCAAATCTTATCTTAGATAGGTTGAGTTAAATTTAAAGTTTACTTCTTAATAATAATATAATTTATACATCTGTTAAAGGGCTTTATTGCTCTATTGGGCTTGGCCCATTATGTAATCCTTTACTATTTTGTTTATATTTTTCTATATGTACCTCTACCACCATAACTAAGACACGTGTATGAATTATTATTGAATAGATCCAATTTCAGATTTCCTTTTCTCTTTCATTTTATCTTCTTCTCTGTTCTTCGTGAATAAGGTTTGCCTTTGCCCATCTCTGTGCACACACTGATTCCTACCGCTACTCTTATGTTCCATAAAATCCAATATGGTATCAGAGCTCTTCAAATGAAGAGCTCTGCTACGCTACCCTGATTCCTTCAATTTCCCTTTTTCTTTATCTTACTTTTTCTTTATTTTTCTTTTTTTGTTGTTCTTGAGTGTCTTGATTTTCTTCTTTCTTGTGCAGAATCAATGGCAGGCGAAGGGGTTACGCCGCTCACTCAATCGGAACAACCAACAAATAGTTTTTTTGTATTTGCATCTGAGCGAAAACCCTGCGGCTTCTCTGGTCTCTCTGGTTCTCGATTCAACCAACTACCATTCTTGGAGCTGCTCAATGATTACTGCTCTAAGCGCCAAGAAAAAGGTTGAATTCATTCTCGGTGATAACCCTCGTCCGTCGCATGATAACCCTAATTTTCCCACGTGGACACGCTGCAATAACATGGTGACGTCCTGGTTAGTTCATTCTGTTTCTCTTCCCATTAGGCAGAGTATAATCTGGATGGATGTTGCTATTGATATTTGGAATGATTTGAAAACCTGTTATTCTCAAGGAGATTTATCCCGCATCTCTGATTTACAATTAGAAGTCGCATCTTTAAGTCAGGGTGATCTTTCTGTCACTGACTATTTTACCAAATTACGTATAATTTGGGATGAGCTAGATAATTTTCGCCCTAATCCCCTCTGCACCTGTTCTGTTAAATGTTCTTGTTCTGTGCAAATTGTGATGATCCAAAGAAAATGTGAAGACCGTGTTGTGCAGTTCCTTAGGGGTTTGAATGATTAATACAGTAATATTCGTTCCCATGTTTTGCTTATGGATCTCATACCTCTATCCCTAAAGTTTTCTCTTTAGTCGTCCAACAAGAACGACAACTTTCCAATATTTTGCCTCTACCTTCTCCTCATAACACTAATGTTAGTCGTACTACTTTGTCTAATCCTCTTTTGTGTGGTTTATGTGGAAAACTGGGCCATAGTGAGACTATTTGTTATAGGAAAGTCGGGTTTCCTACTACTGATGTTAGAAACACTAGAGTCTATTATGGTAGAAAAGTCTGTACCTATTGCAATAAAGTTGGTGACACCATTGATACCTGCTACAAGAAACACGGTTTCCTTCTGGATATAAATTTTAGAATTTCACTCGTCACACACAGACTCATAATCTGATTACTATTGGTGATCTCTCTGTTGATAACATTTCAAAAGAACAGGATGTGAAAGATTTGCAGCTCACCAAAGTTTTTGCTACCAAATTTAGAATATAAATAATTGGTAGTTAAAACATTGGTAGCTAATTAGATACCAATTTAGAAACTATTTATCAATATTAGAAACTAATTTAGAAACCAATAATTTTTTTAGTCTCTAAAATGGTATCTAATTTAGTCACTTTAGCAACTAATTATTTTGGTATTTAAAATTAGTTTCTATTTAATGATTTTCTTGTTGTACATATGTTACATACTATGACAATATTTTCACCTAACATCTTCTTTGAAGAATTCCATTTGTCTTTTCGTGAGAACAAACATAATGTCACTAATTTACATTTGAGGAAAGATGTATTGTATTCAATCTTAGCCCTTCTTCCTACACGTTTAACTTTGTGTTCTTTATGGTTTGGATTCTAACACACTTGAATTGTTGCATAATTGCTAATTCCCTTTTGTATGCTTATAATGCATGTTTTTGGACATATGCACTAGTCAAAATATGAAAAATTTGCATGTCTATGTTTATTTCTAATCCATGCTCAAGCTTTCAATTTAGTGCTTGTAAATATTTTCCTCCATCTATGATTGCATTTCTAAATAACACATTATTTATGCGTTCCCATATAGTTCTCATTATTGTCATCCACACAGTTTTCCAAATAATATTTCTATTTTTATTTAAACTAGGCATGTCAAACTGATTGAAATGTTTTGTGATATTGTTATGCAAAATGGATATATGACCTATCCACTTATTTTATAGATTCTACACTAAGTTAAACATCTTACAATTCAAGAATAAGTGTTGGATAGACTCTTCTTGAACTTTATATAGGATATATAACCTACATGGTACTTTTAATCCTCTATGTTAGAATTAAAGGCATTAAACAAGAAGGGGGTGAATTGTTTAATGAAAGATTTTCTAACAATTCTAGACAAGAATGAAGATTAATGCATAATCACTGAATAAGCAATCAGATCAACTAAAAAAAATTGTTTTAATTTGATTATAGAAAATCAATCGGTTGTTTATGTGAATCAACCGATTGTTTTTATCAACACTTTGTAGAGACACAAATCAAACATTTTTAATAGCAGTGAGGGATAGAGAGATTCAACACACAAGGTTTATGTAGGTTCGCTTTTAACCTGAGCTACATCTAGTCCCCAGAAACTCATGGGATTTCACTAAGTAATCAACCACAAATTACACAACACAAACACCAAATTGAACCCTTCAAGAACACACATCCTCTTTGAAACACAAATACTACAAGTCAGAACAACCTTTGGTTGTAGACACTAGTATGTTACAATTTTAAAAATATGAATTGAAAAGAAACAAGTAAGAACAGGAAGGATCACACCTGATACAAAATGAATACAACATATCCTATTCCACTTTTAACTAATGCAAAGCTTTTAGCAATCTTGCAATCTTTGGAAAACTTTTAATCTTTTATAATCTGATCTCTCTCATTAATTAGAAATTTAAAAACCAGTTATATAGCCTCAAAAATAGTTGTTTTAGGCTTTCAATTAGGGGTCAAAACAAATTTGAATCAAGCAAAAACATATTTAATAGATTTAACCAATTTTGTTAAGTTTTTAAAAAACAATCGATTGAAAGTACGGATCAACCGATTGAATTGGCTTTGACTGTGAGGTCAGCCAATTTTAGTTTTTTAAAATCCTTTCCAAAACCACAAAGTGTAAAACAACCGATTGAAAAGACAAATCAACAGGTTGTTTTTCACTTACTTTGAAAACATGTTTCTTTTAAAGAACTTGATTGATTCAATTTTGGATTAAGCTAAGAGTGGATTGACAAATTCTAATCTACCCAAAACCCATGCCCACAAACAGCAACCTAGTCTTCAAGCAACCTTCATAGATTTGGAGACATCAAAGCTTCAATTTCAACACTCTATGTACAAGATTATCCCTAGTTGCAATGATATTCAATTTCATTCTCCAAATGAAGTGTTTTGCATGGGGGATCGCATATGTTCTCCATATTAACTGAAAAAATTAATCCATTTCACCATTGATGTTATTTTGTACACAAATTTGACTGTATATGCATAAGTCTCTTCTCCCTCCCACTTCTAGACCTTGTATTTTTTGTGAATAATTTTCTAACTCATTCCTAAGATCATAAATCTGAGTTAATTATCACTTAAATCATTCCCTTCTCCACTCTAATTTCCATTCTCATACATTATTATTGTTAGAATTTCAGGCCTTAAACAAGAAGGGAGGTGAATTGTTTATAAAAGATTTTCGCAAATATTGAAGGTATAGAGAAAACCAATGAAGAATCAAAGATAAAGAAACCAAGTTAGCCAATAAACAAATATGTTTTATTATGTAGTATACATTTGTTGTGGTGTTACCAACCTAGTCACTACTCCTTTATCAGTTACTGGATGTCCTTTTTATGTTTGTTTTATTTTCTGGTTTACGCTTATCTTTGCTTTGGCAGGGAGAGGTTTTTTTTTTTTTTTTTTGTAGGTAACTTTTTTGCATAAAATGATTGATTCTAAGCAAATGATATTTGGAAGTTATTTGGTTGGCTAATTATGAATATATGGTTATATAAAAATATGTTTTTCAATTTCTTGGTTCTCTTCTTTGGGAGTCTTTCCTGTAATATAGATTTTGTTTTCTTTATAAGTTTTGCATTAGGAATATCATTTTGATAACCATCTTCCAGTATTTATATCTAGTTAGAATAATTTTTCTTGAAATGTATGTTTGAAGAATAGGTTTTGATTGGTGTTTTTTTTATAAGAGTTGAGACATCTTAAAGTGTTTCCTTTAATTTAATTTAATTTTTTTTATAGAACAAATTATGTTTTGAGATAAATGTAGATGTTATAGTATATTATATTATTAATCATAAGTTTTTTTTTTGTCATTATCTAGCGATACTCTGAAGAATGTTGCATTCAAACTATGTTTTGATTAAAATGTTTTTCTAATAAAATATTAACTTGGACAAGTTGTTTTATCATAATTATAATATAAAGAGATATCCACATTATTTGAATTCTTCTTATTTATTATATTTAATCTTCATTTTAAATATGTTTTCAAATTATTCCATTACTTTTTGGATGATAATTTGATTAAATAATCTTTAACACAATATTCAAATTTATAATACAATAGATAACTTTATCGCACTGGACTATTCATGAAACTACTTTATCGATAAAGTCATAAATCATTTCATTTTTATATAAAATAGAAGTTGACTTTGCCTTTGATGTCTAGTGTCATGAATTTTATTTTTTCGAAAATAAAAAGTTGAATAATCTGTCTCTTCATAATCAACATGCATGCATGATAGAAATAGAAATAAGAAACAAACCAAAAAGGCAGAAATAGTACATTTTAAAGATGTGGTTTCTATTCAACTTCTCTCAGGCTTTTCTTTTTTCCAGGTTGGATATTCATATATCACAGGAATTATAGGTAAATACAAACTCTCTCGTTTGAAGGGTCCTTCTAGGGTAAAACTAAAGGGAAATGCTTCAAAAATAAAATTACCATTTATATTTACCTTCCTTTTTAAATGTTTTTTTAAGTTTTTTTTAAAGAACTAAAGAGGTGTAATATTTTCTTTTCAATTTTAATAAAATATTTATAAGATTTTTTTTCATTCTTGTATTATAAAAAATATTATTTGTAAACTAGATTACAAAAGAAATAATTAATATATTGGTCGTTGATATGACATAACAAGTAAGTAGAAGTAAAAAAAAAATTAAAAAGGAAAACCTTAAAAACAGGTAGAAATTGAGTATTAAATAAATATATTTAATCACATTAAGGACACCTTTCTTGTTTACTACAAAGAAAATATTATATAAATTCTCAACTTTAAAAGTTACTTCAAATTTTAATTTATAAAAAATAATAATACTTAATTGAATATCACGATAAAATTAATAAAATCATACCCCTGCTTAATAATTGTTTTGACTTAGCCTCTGAAATTTGAATTAATTTTACTTTTAGTTCTTCAAAAAGTAAAATTTAGTTGATCTTTTATTTTCTATTATAAGTAGATTCTCTTGAAAAATGGAACAATCTTATTTGTAGAAATAAAAGAAATAGATTTATTATTTGTCCCTTTACTTAAACAATTTATATTTTAATATTGATAAAAAATCAATACTTTAAAAATAAAATAAACATGTGAGTAATCGCGTATTTGATTATAAGAATGCTAACTTGAAGTCAATTATCAGGTACACAATATGTAATTACTAGTTATATAAACTAAAATGGGATTAATAGTATGTTAAGTACAACAAACATTTTTAGTATAAAGAAATAGTATTAACTCAAAAAATTTAATTTTGTTAGCTATATTTAAACTTCATTAATAATTAAAGTAATTAAACATGTGTTTAATATTTAATAATTATCATGTGTATTTATTATAAGAAAAAAATAACATTAATAAGTAATTATTTTTTAAGAGAATCATTAGGGATTTTAAGTTTACAATCCAAACAAAGAATAAAAGGTTCAAGATTATGATATTTTTTATAAAAAAATAAATAAATATAGAATATTTTAGAGATATTTTAATCCTATTAAAAAAAAAGTTATAATTCCTGCATAAACTCAGCATGTGAATTGGAACCGTTTTTGCTTTACTCAATCAGTATCGCATAATTTTCCTGCAAAACATATACACATACACCTTTTACAGCTAAACAATACAGAATAAAGCAGCAGCAGGAGAAAGACTATCAAAAGGAACCAACAAAAAACCAAGATTAATGATAATTAATAAAAATTAAGCATATGCTAAATTAATTAACAATTAATAGAGTTCAAACAAAATAAAATAAAAATAAAATTTTCATATTATACTTAAAAATAAAATGTTTCGATCTCAAGTCCAATAAATAACATCGTTAGATATTATCTATTATGAAGGTTGATGTTTCGTTAGAGTTTTATTTTTAAAATACATTTTCGTTCAGAAAGAAAGAAGTATATATACTGTGATTTGACGTTGACTAAAAAAATCTGAGATTGTATTAATATACGGGAACATACAAGTAATAAAAAAGTATATGTCAATAATTGTCAGTGAACTAATAATTGGAACATAAATGATGAAAAATTGAATGGAGCAAATACATACTTTATGAACACCAATCTCATGTGGCTTCTTGGTATAATATTGACATATAGGTCGTTACAAAGAAAGGTAGTGAAGGAGGAAGCTTCTTAGGGTGATTCGCGCGTTAAATCGAACAGATTTTCATTGTAGAGATTGAATTTCTTGTTTCTGTGCATTCATCCATTCTGTTCATGAAGTGAAACCAAAACCCCAAAGTATTGAAATCAAATACAAATATTTTCAAAAGCCAGATTCCGTACGCAACTCCATTATTAGATTCTCAAGGCATTGAAGAGCAATATTTCCATTTTTCAACCATGCTTCCACCAAGATTTCATCATAAAGCTACACACTAAAACTGGGTTATATTTTATATTTCTTTTATCTATCTTTGCTTTTTCTAATGTTTATCTCTCTGTCTCTTGATGAAGGTTGGTATTTTGCCATCAACTTTTACTCGACAAAGTACCACCAGAAGGTCTATAAACCTATACTTCTCTATACACAATAGGACATGGCTTCTCAATGCACACCATTGATTATCAGATTGGCTTTCTTAAGAAATTTTTCGTCCTCGCCAATTATTCAAGCTTTTCCAACTAATCTCATCGGGTTTACCAATAAAGACAGAAGAATCTAATCAACCTGCTCCAGTACCATCATGACGTAAAAAAGTTTTCCCTTTAGGTTGCATGAGCAAGAGTTACAAGTACTATTACAATAATCACCACAAAAATTTAAAAAAATGTTACCTGTGTAGTAAAAGTAGATAGAATATACAGTAAAAAAAATTGGTGATTTTTCTGCAATCAGTCAGAAGGAAATTACACTTCGTTTGAACTTAAATTACAAAAACCTAAGTTGGTTTAGTTCTTTATATGATGTTTTGTCTTTGGCTCCATGAATTAACATTTACCCTTGCCTCTGCTATATGGATAAGATTTTGTCAGGAAAGATGAAAGAACCATTTTCAGGACAGCACTTCAATGCTGCAACTAGTGTATCTGGCTAACAATTATCACTGTAATGAAAGGTTCTCTGTGTAACGTTATAAAAAGAGCTAGCTGCTACTGGTTGTGTACGGTATTTTTGTAATGATGACTGATGTTGATAAGTCTAAATTTTTTTTTATATGAATTGGAATATCTTTCAAATATTTTCTTTTATTATTATTTTTATTAGAAAAAAATTGACTAAATAAAAATATTTAAAAAATATTTTAATTCTGGTACAAAGCACCATTTCAAACTCTCATCACACTTAATACACTAGAGATATTTCTATTGAAGTTGGAGCTAAACTCTACTAAACATAAGAAACACCGCAAATTTCAAAAGAAATATAAAACACAGCTTTACACGTACAGCTAGTAAGTATAACAGATTCTTCCTTAACTTATCTCCTTTAATTATTAATTCTTTATTTATAAAAAAATTACTTCAATTGATTTGCTTTACCAAAACAAAACCATGCATGTTAATTACTTGCTCGTTTCTGCATGTTAATTACTAAAAGAAAATATTTCCTAACATGTATTTTTTTTAATCAGCAATATGGATTCTTACTTAGGTTATGCTGTTTTATTTTATTGTTTAATGAAAAAAAAATGAAAGAAGAAAATCAATTACTTTCTACGTTCAACGTCAACTTATGGGATAAAATAATTCAAAATAAAATTTTTAACAGTCTACTCAAATACTCCATTTATACATCTATAAATAAATTTAATTTAAAGTTTATAGGTAGATTAATGATATGCTTGCTAGTAGAGGAAGAGGAAAAAAAAAACAAAAGTGAGTGGTGTAATGAAATGAATGGAAAATTTTAAAAAGAAAACAAAATGGGACTCATCATGACCGAACAATTTATATTTTCATTTTTTTTTCTCTTACATTCTTTTTTTTACTCTTTATTTATCATATTAGTTGAATATTTGGTAGTTAAAAGTCTGGTTAGTTAATAAACCCTAAACCCTAAACTAATTTAAAAATCAATAATTTTTTTAGTTTTTAAATAGTATCTAATTTATCAACTAATTATTTTTTTTCTCTAAAATTGATTTTTATTTAATGATTTTCTTGTAGTGTGTATATGAAATATCAGAAGATGTCTCTTTCTCTTAAGAAGTGGCCTTTACACTACCAAAAAAATCATTAGCTAATTAGATAACAATTTAGATTTGACAGCGGGTGACATTATAAGTCCAACAACTTTTGGTAGGATAGACTCTAAATGACTCTAACATCATCTTAAAAAGTGAATTTTAAGTATAATTCAATCTTATAAAAATTTTATGTAAAGTGAGATTTACATGCACTTATATACTATGAATTAACATTATTTTTAGTCGATACGATATCTTCGATCTTCAATATGTTTCTTGTGTTTATTTTTAAGTTTTATATGTTATAACAAACTGTTTATCAGATCTAATGTTTCTAAATTACATTATCAAAGTCAACACAAGTAAAAAAATATCAATTCATACAGTATTTTAGGTCTATAGGCCAAAATTTAATAATGTACTTGGTTTGAGTCCTCTAGATGAGATCCAAAGTACTAATAAGACTCATAACCAACCACTTCATCAATTCAACCTATATATGTTGATCTTGAAAATAACAACCAATTCCCAATAATCATTCTTTGAAACTCAACGAGCATTGAGAATCATGTAACTATATTTCAACATATTATATTTTCTGATAAAAGAAATCACGTAACTATTATAAATATATGAGCATTGAATATGAAAAATACTCATTATGATGAGCAACTAATTTTCAAGATAGATGTGACAATAGAATGATGAAGAATCAACTTTTTCATTATAAAAATTCTATAACAACCTAACACATGATTTCTACATAATATACTATTATTTGCTCTATACCTAGTTAAGTGTTAGAGTTATACAGATAAATATTCTTCTTATATGCGTGAAACAAATTTCCATGGACACGAAATAGATTAAAATCCAAGAAATGGATTGCAGCATAGCAGTTCAATAACATAACTCATACCATAGCGTATTATTTATGCACCTCATCTCTGGTGGTTACTGTTGGCTAAAGCGGCTGTTTCAAAAACAATAGAATTGGTGTAGGCAATTTATGGTAAAAAATAGATTTTCTGTTTAAGTGGGTTGGCATTGGTGGATCAACTCTGGAAGAATATATAGTTGAAATGTGGTCCGTTCAAAAGAGTCTTCCTCTCTCTGAGTTCGGCCGAAGCTGCAAAGGTGGCAGAGTTTGGGGTCTGAACTAATGGTGTTTGGGTTTGACACTTAGACTGACGAAGGTCTTTTTTTAAATGGGAGAAGTCTTTGGTGAATCATTTTTTTCGGGTTTTGCAAGGAGCAAGGTTGGACTTGGAAGAGGAGGATAGTTGGGCTTGAAAGGTTGGAGAGTTTCAAACATTTACAGTTAACTCTGCCTATGTCTGGTTAAGGAGGGATTGAGATGAGGAGATGTCTTCTGTGTACAGCAAGTTGTGGAGGTGTAAAGCTTTGCCTTCTACACTTTTCACTGCTTGGAGGGTGATGGAAAATAAGATTGCTACTAAGGTCAATTTGAAAAGACATGAAATAGTGGTTGAAAATCCTTTGTCGAGTTTGTGCAGGAAGAAGGAGGAGTCTTATCGCCATTTGTTTTTTTATTGCATATTTGTTTGGCTTGTTTGGAATCATTGCTTTGGGTGGCTTGGTGTGTCGCTTGTGATTCACAACGATCATGTCTCAAATTTTTACAGTTTAGGATGTGCAATGCTTCAGGTTTGATTAATGATGTTTGGGGTGCAATTTGGGTTGGAGCAGTGAGTGAAATCTGGAAACACATGAACAATGTCATCTTTAAAAGGGGCGTAGCTGATGCGTCTGAAGTTTTCGCAATGGTTCAAGTAAAGGTTTGGTCTTGGATTTTTTCAAAATCCCAATTTGGTTCGTTCTCCTATTCTAACTTATGTTTGGACCCTTTGGCTTGTATGAAGCTGGTTTCTTGATGTCTTGTTTGAGAATTTTACTTTGTTTGGATTTGTTTCTTTGTCAGTATGGTAGGTGTTTCTTGGTAGAAGGAGGAAAAAGTGCAATTTTGTATAAAAGTTAAAACACTTCTGAAATAGTTCATATTTATTGATTTTTTATTGCTGATAAAAACTCAATAAGCTTTAAGACGGGCTTATTTCTTCGAGACTGAATAGGATGTATACACTTTGTATAAGCTCTGAAATCATGGAATTTGGTAGACTGCTGCATAATATTTCTATATGAATCTCATTTTAGATGTTGTAAATTTAGTTTGGATAAGTTTTACCCACATGCTCGGTATGTTTTTTCTTCCTGCTTGATTCATATTAATACTCCTAAAGTGTCTTTTTTCATTTAATTGATTTATTGTGGATAAAAAAAACATATCCATAAACATGAATTTACTTATTCCATGTTCTATTAAATTAGGGAAAACACCATCCCCTAAGGTCCATCTCTTCTTTTTGTGTGGGGTGTTGAAATCATTTCATCTTTTTATCATGGTAGAGAAACCATGCCCCATTACAATTACAACCATGACCCACATTAAGCCACAACTAGGTTAAGGGATTGGCCGACAAACTTGGAATTAACAACTGGCTCTGGCTTGATTAGGCCATAGGTCTCCCTTAAGAGTCACACTCCTTGCAAGTCCATCATGCTCTCGAGGCATAAAATGGTTGTTAGCTAGGACCTTTTGGCCCTCTATAGCTATAGGAGCTTCCACATTGCGTTTCCCTGTCAATCAGAGATTCTTCTATTGGCAAAGATGAACATAATTAGCAAGCTAAAGTAACCTAATTAAGTGAGTTAATCACGGTAGGTGTATGTGGGGTCAAGGTGTAATGTACAGGCAAGGTGTAACATCTAAATCAAAACGGAAACACATTCAATAATTCTCATTTAGATGGGTTGAAAAGGGTTAGCTTTAGAAGCCTCATCTTTTTTCTTTTTTGAAAAACATGCAAGAGAACCAAATCACAAAGTGATACTAATGAGATTAAAAGATGGGAAAAGGTTATTGCCTTTCCTTGATATTTTTTGTCAAACCCTTCAGTCCAAAAACGCTTGTTACGACTTATATTGAGACATTTATTCTCTTTTCACTAACTTCCAGGTAATAAAAGAACATGGTTCTGATCAGAGAAGGAGACAACTCTCTCCCCTACTTTAATCCTCCATGTGATTGCTGGAGATTCCTTCGTTTCAATTTTTTCCATTCTCTTTAGTGCTACTGTAGCTAGCTACGTTTATGCTTATGCATATTCATGTTAATTAATTATCATCCCAAAACTTGAAGTGATTCATTTGGCCTCCACAATCATTAATTTAAGGTTTCTGATTACACATTGTTGTCACTTGCCTAACCTTAATAGTTCGAATGTAACATAAAAGAGGTAGATCCATCCATCAGTAAATTTGTTTATTTATCAGTAGCCATCAGTTACGTATCCTTTTTTCCCTCTCTTTCTGAGTACACCATCTTTTTTCCTTCTTTCCTCTTTTCAATGATCATGGAGGATTCCCACGACAAAGTTTTCAATAAGAGACTAACAAAGAAAAGCGACCCGTTTACTTTGAACATTGATTGCCATTGTGCACAAAATCAATATCGTCCTCACACTTCTGGGCCATTGTGTCCGTCCAAGTTGTTAACAAATGCCAGCAATTTCTAACCATTTCCTCATTCAAAAATTATCTTCATACCATCAAATTAATTTCAAGTTGCAACGAGGGAGACGGAAAGTTGTAAGAAAAAACTAGAAGATAAGATATGACTAAGAATGATGGGGAAACGAACGTTGTTGAATATTTTTTTTAGAATCTTTATTTTGTTGATTTTCATCGAAGAGTTGCAAAATTATGAAAAAAAAAATGCATTAAACGGTTTATTTTTTATAGCACAATGCTAGTTTAGAGGTACTTAATTTATGAACTAATTAAAAAAATAATTCTAAAAGTAATTATTGCAAACTCTTAAAAAAATTAAATTTAATAATAATTTAACTTTACAAAATCTACTTATTATTTATAGGTGAGGTTCAACACACTATAACTAGATTATATGTATTATATATTTATAGGTGATTTTGATAGTTCAACAAATTATTATTAAAATAGATTTTAAATAGTTGTGATATATTTTAACCTGATTATTTTTATATCAACATATATTATAGAGAACCTTATATGCAGTGGGATTTCCAACACCAATAACTATTTTTTTTAAATATATGATAGTTTTTTTTAAATATATGATAGTTTTTTAAACTCGTAATAAAGGTGCGCTGATTTAAAATATTTTTAGTATTTTTTTTAAATCGATGCTCAAGCTTATGCTAGAAGGACTAAAAAGTCTAGGTCTTGGGTTTTAATAGCACGTGAGTTGTACTATTTCAAAGGCAGCAATGATTGAAAATTGAGTCTAAATTTAATTTCATCGTTTGAACTAAAAGACTATAATTGGAAGATTTAATCCTAAGATTTATATTATTTTTACACAGACTCTTTTGATAACACTTACTTATAATTAATAACGCAATAACTCTTCTTCCGTTTGTTTCTTTGTACTGCGATCCTTCTCGTCGTCTCGATCTTCCATATAGGATAAATGTCAAATGGGGGAGGTATCTGCAAAAGACACTTTGATGTTCAAGTCAATAAAGAGAGTATTCGATACTCGGATGTGTACAGTAATAATGACGTATCTTTCTTATTGGAATGTGTGTTATTTATATTATTTTAATGGACTTACTTTATTGGGTCTGATTAGTGGAATGAATCACACTTATAGTTACATTACCTAATTTTTTATGGTGAAAAAAATTAGGTAATTTAGCTTCACTGATCTTGTTTTGAGCCTTAATGGTTAAGTGTGTCGGTCGGCCTAACCGTCCATGGATCTCAATCAGAAAGGTCTCGATCGCTCCATACCAGTACAACTCTTTTATTAAAGATTACAGCAAAATTTGTAGCAATAAAATATTTCACTAGTTTTTTAATCAGAATATATATATATATATATATATATAATGTGGTACCAAAGGTAACTGGGAAAAAAAAACGTACTACTTTTTATCTTTATAAAAAAATATTATTTAAGAAAATGAACGAAAGTTATTTTACAGCACCAATTATTAAAAAATTAATTATTGTTTCAATATCTCTCTCTCGTGTCTAAATGAATAATTGGATCGATAAAGTAAAGAGCATCAAGTATTCAGATAACATTATTCAATTAATGTTTAGATAGATGAGAATTTGAATGATTGTAAATACACTTTTCTTATGATAATATTTATTTAATAAATTTTGAATCCTCAATTATATTATTTTAAAAAAATCAATGTCATGGACAATAATTTGAAAATTCAACCTATAATATGGCAATAATTATAACAGACTAAAAATAACAGTTTGTTTTTTTTTTGTCTATTGGAAAGAAGACTGTATATTATAGTCTAATCAAACATCCACTTACAATTCAAGATAATGTTTTAGATTCGATCTTGATAGTGGGACTCACCAATATACTTTCTGATCCTCACAATTACGATAAGATGATAATATAATATACTACATTATTTTATTTGAACCTTGCACGTTTTTATCAATTATTGAATACAATGCTATCTTCATGCTAATTTTTTTTAATTATTAATATTTTTGTTTACATTATATACAAAAGGCTTATGTTAGTTCGAGCATTAAATTAATTAATATAAATGAATAAGATGGAGTTGCAAGATGTAAATTAAAAAAAAATGAATAATACACCCTACTTGATTTTTTGTCAGTAGTTGAGAAACGTCTCCCAATAAAGAAGCCATTAATGCAATTGTGTTTTACAGTTTGCAACGAAAGTGTGGGAATAACAACAAACCCGATTTCGAAATGTAGCGGACAAGCACAACATACTTGTCCACTCAATAGCCAATTATGTCCATATTTCTATATTAACCTTACTCGTCATCATACATGTACACGACAACAAAAACAAACAATTATGTCACCTCTTAAAATAATTAAAAAGAATCTAACTCAATCTTATAAAATTAATTTATAAGATGAAATTTGCACTTACTTATATATTTTAAAATATATTTATCTCTAGTCGATATGGAATCTCAAACTTACTTTTCTAAAAAAAAAAAAAAAAATTTATCAATATATGTTATATATTTGAACGTGGTTTAGTGACTAGATAACGGATGACCTAATAAATCTAATAAATTATTATAAAAATATATTCTAAATGATTTTGATATCTTATTATAAACTAAACTTTAAACCTAACTAGATCATATAAAACTGACTTATAAAATGAGATTTGCATTCATTATTTTATATCGATAAGATCTTTAAAAAAAATAGAACATTAAGTAGCTTAGCTACGTTCAAATATAAGTGGGGTTTTGAGAGAGAGAAAAAGGATTGATGAGAGGATTTGGGAAATGATATGTTGTAGTTTTGTGGAAAGGACATTTGTGTATGTCGAGTTGCCATGGTGATAAGAACGACAACGTACGTACGTACTCGGAAGAAACAAAGAAACAAATAGAATGAGACAACAAATATTAATACATGTAGACGAAATGTTTGATGTTATATTAGCCATGAATTTGCGAAGCGGTAGTGGCGAAGTAGATAGATGAAAGAAAGAATGAAAAAGTTTACTGACAGAATTGTTTGTTACTAATTCGCAATTGCCTTCATCAGCGCGTGCTGTCTTTTTCTCTCCTTCCTGGGTCCTTTTCCATCAATAAATATCCCACCAATCACACCAACGGAATTCACTATCATTTATGTGTATATGTCTTCTATTGAATGTACATGTCGACTTTAGGATTCTTAGTATTTAGTTTTTTATAGAAAAAAATGGCTCCCACGTTTTTTATGCTTTATCATACATATCTAAAATATACTCTTTTTTTTCACTCCCATATATATTATCTTTTTTTTATATTTTTTTTAAACAATAACATACATTTTTTTAATATTTTAGTTATATATTTTTTAGTGTTTTATTTTATTTATAGTAATAAAAAAGTTGTGTAGAAACTAGTTGAAGGAAATAAAAGAAGGCAAAAAGTTCTCTAAGAACTAATTGAAGACACACCCTCTTGACCTACCTTGTCATCACCTTTATAATTGGTTGACAAAATGGTGTAAGCCTCACTTGCAATTGTTGCTCCTTCTATCTATTCAAATATCTCGTCATTCATCTCTTGATGGATGAGATACAAAGCCTTATTGTCCTTCTTCTTCTGGTCACGATGCGCTACTCGTTGTGCCTCAGTTGCATTGCAGACACTCCACTCTCAACGACATCTCATAACTCAGGATAATCAAACAAAACTCTCATTTGCACACACCACCGATTGTAATTTTTTTCATCAAAGATAGGGACTGATAATTGGGTAGAGTTCATGATAACATACTGACTATTGATACAATAAAATCAAAATTAATAATAATAAAATCTGAATTAATAAGTCACAAGTTCGAATAAAAAGTTTGAATTTGATTTTACACCCTTAAAAAAGGTTGAAACTAAATCAATTTTATTACCGTTTATAAAAGAGATATAAAAAAAAGACTTTAATTGATGAGAAACGATAATAGTCTTAATTTCCTTCAAGAACAGGTATATAAAGAATTCAGTGAAGACAATATGTAGAGGGTCATGTCGCAACATGTTAAGTGCAACTTTAAAAATATTTATGATTCAGAACACCTGAAATATATCCAAGAAAAAACAAATAGATATTTAATGATAGACAATTTTCTACATACATAAAAATATATAATATCTAAATTTAAAAATAATAATATAATTTTACAGCTCGGAAAAGTTTAAATATTAACATGATTAATATAAAATAAACAGTTTATGTAACGTTAGCTTTTTATGTTAGGCCTTGAAATTTCTTGAAATGGTATCGTGTGTATAATTGAATTAGAAAAAAGAAACATAAGTTATCACACTGCAATAGTCTTTTATCTGTTCCTACACTTCTTTTGTATATCCCTTATCTCTTCTTTTAACATAAAAAGAGTTGTAATGCCGAAAAGCTGTATAATGTGAAAAATAAACATTTGAGTCAGAATTGCACCTTTAATTAGTAGTCTCAATCAGAAAGTAATAAGACAATTTCTGTGTCTGTGGATATATATATATATATATATATATATATATATATATATATAATAAATATAAAGTTTTGGTCTACACTTTTATATGTTTTATTTTTTTTTATTTTTTTTTCAAAAATTAGCATTTTATTTATATTATTAGGTTCTTACACGTCATGATAAAAATCATCTACTCCTATTATTTAGCTTTTATTACCTTTTATTTTTTAAAAATTAATAAATAAAAAGCGTTATTTTTCTCTATTTAATAAGATTTTTGCTACCAAATTTAAAAATTAAATAATTGGTAATTGAAATTTTGGTAGCTAATTAGATACCAATTTAGAAACTATTTAACAACAATAATAGAAACTAATTTAGAAACTAATTTTTTAGTTTCTAAAATGGTCTCTAATTTAGTTATTATAACAACTAATTATTTTTTTGTCTCTAACATTGGTTTATATTTCATGTTTTTCTAGTATAAGTACCCTAAAAAACAAATAGTAAACCTTGCCTTAATTTTCGCCTTAGATAAAATTATTACTATTGTGTCTAACTAGAGATGTTTAGTTTTATTTGTGAAAATACAGTATTTAAGTAAAATTATTTTGCAAAGTGTTATTTACAAGTAAATTAAATATTTTTCTTTATAACAACATTTTTATTGTACTTATTAATTTCCTAATAGTTCAAATAAAGCATAAATAAAAATGGAGAATTGTAAACTTATTCCAAATATTGGTAATATTTGTATAATATGAATATTATGATAAAAATGCATTTAGTACATAGAGTAAGAAACCGTAAATATGAAGAAAAAAAAAAACACAAGTCCTATCTCTCTCAATTTCTCTTTCTCTCTTCAATCTCTCCCTCCTAACTTATTTATTCTAAAATATGATAACGTCATGTTGTAGACGAGGAGTCAGGATACATTTCTACCTGATCATATTTTCAAACAAAGTAATTTCATTTTTTTACTCTAAAGATCATTTATTCTATATTTTTCTTTATGATTTAGTTATCAATCTTAGTGGAGCCTGTTGAGAAAAGTATTTCTCGCCATTTGAGAAAATGTTTTTCTCAACTTGATTAAGCTCATATAAATTTGATAATATTTGGATAACTTGTTCTATGTTCCTAAATTATTACAATAGAAGTTCTACCGGTTTTTATACAAACTTGGAGTTTTTCAAAATATTCTTATTACAAGATTATGGCTCATAGAAATACAAATATTTGCAATACAGGGTTTAAAACATCCTAAAGTCTTTCAGGATCTCCTACACCTGTATGATCATCTGCTTGCGTACATAGTACAGTCATTGCAGTTCACAACACAACAAGAAAAGCAAGACTAAGCTAGTGAAAATAAAATTTTATAATATACACAATTAAATCAAAAGAGAAAACCAAATTACATGATCAATTTTTCAATTATTCAATATTTTTCAAATCCCTACATAAAACAATCACATAGATCTCACATGGATCTACACATCCAAGATATTCAACAAACAGAATAACATATTACTCCTTCCAAAAGACCCATATTAAGTAAGTATTACCAAAGACTAACACCTGATCCAAAGATTACCAACGAATCCAATAGAAAGGATCCAGGTAAGTTCAATACAATTCAAGTCGTGCATCTCATATGTCATGGTGTGCATGAACTCCCCTATCAACTTCTCACCACCTGATATCTTAGTTTATGTGACTTAGATCATTAGTAAAGCTCGGAGATCTTTGTTACCACATAGGTATCAATACTTAATACATTCATTTTCATACCATTTTCATCATACAATATCATTCAAAACGTGATCCACAACATTCAAAAGTCTATTTAATATAAAAAAAACAACACTTAAATACTAAACCGTCAAAATTTAATATTTCTACAAGTTTAAATAATATATAAACAAACAATAGAATATATAAACACACAACATCACTACAAGAGAAATTTGAATACTGGGACCACGTCCGCTCCACATCCAGATCTTCTAGACTAGGGTGCTATTAAAAAATAAATTTAACTTCCCTTACCTAATTACTTGTTTTCCAAACAACTTTTAGAATTCTATCCTCTTAGTCCAGATAAGTTTCAAAATTTAAGGATCTAATGCAAGTTATCCAAACAGAACATAAATTCAGTATATAGTAGTTGATACAGATATGGTCCCAAGATTCAATTTCTCTTGCAGGGATGTTAGTTGATAAAATTGTTTGATTTTATGTTGTGTGAACATGTATAAATATTATATTTTGATAGTTTGAAAGTTAAATATTATTTTTTATGTTGGAAAAGTTCCTGAATGGTATGGATTTTTAAATGTTATGTGATGTATTGATATGTATTATATATGAATGATGATGTATGAAATTGATGTCATACATTTGGGGTAATGTATGAGTTGTTGTTTGATGGAATTAAGTATGAAAAAGTCTATGTTTAAAAGTGATCATTTAGCTTCACTGATCATACACACCAAGTCCCGCTGTAGACACTCGGTATTGGATGTTTGAATTTACTCTGATCATTTCTCTTGGATTCGTTGGTAATCTTTGGATCAGGTGTTAGTCTTTAGTATGGGCATACTTAATGAGTCTTCCCAAAGACAATGGATTCATGTGTAGTCAGTGAGATTGAAATAAAATCCAATGATTGTGATTGAAAATAGATTCATGTGTGGTATATATGAATGATGAAATTGGTATTGAAATTTTATAAGACAACATTTAAAGAAATGTTTATAAGTGATTATTTTGATTAGTTATTTTTGCATGAATTAGATATTTTATGAAATTTCTTTTCATAAGTTTACCCTTACTTTTATTGTTGTGTTTGAATTATGATGACGGTACTATGCACACGAGCAGATGATCATACAAGTGTTAAAGGGTATGGAGGGTTTAGAGTTTAGGGTTTAGGATTTTAGGATGTATTTTTGAATCTTATATTGTTAATATTAATATTTCTAAAGTTATAATCTTGTAATAGAAATATTTTGAAAAACTCTATGTTTGTATAGAAATATGTAGAATGTATATTGTATTAGTTAAATGTATTTTTTTGGTGTTATAAATGATTATAAAAATAAGATTCAATTGATATTTTAATTCCAATTTTTTGTAGTTACTTTGATCATTGAGGGAATTTTTTATTCTTGTTATGGATGGCTTTAATTTTTCAATCATTTTTTTCCTGATAAGTTCAAATTAAGTTCAGATGTATAAATCAGTCTCAGCTTTTATGAAGATGATCAAATTGATTAAAAAATATAATTTTCTTTATATTTTATTTATCTTTTTTCTTATGTAAGATTTATTTTTTTTAGGAATATTTGATGTGGTTGTTAAGGACTATACTAAGTGTGCTAAGTTCGCCGTATTTTTTTTTAAAATTTGAGTATCAAATATTAAAATACTGTATTAAATATTTTGTTTTAAATAAACAGTAAAATTAAAGAGGTGAAGCTAAAAAACGACAAACAAGAAAAATATTAAATAATAAGATAAAAAAAATAGAAAGATATAATAAAGATGAAAACAAAGATAAAGAAAACAAACTCCAATATAGAGTTGTCTTAATAATGGAAAAACAAATACAAAAAAAAATGTAATATATAAAATATGGTATACATAGGTTAGAGTTAAGCTGCAAATAGTTTAAAAATAAATTTATTTCACTATTTAAAATAAATGTGAATAAGGTAGGAGGTCTAGATAATGCGTCTATCCCTGGAATGCCCTCAAATACTTTATTTATATTTAAATAATTTTTTCTAATAAAAAAATAACTCTAAATAATGTTATTAACTGATAAATTATTTAAATATTAGGTTCGTAACAAATTGAATAAAAAATTATTTTATTATAATCTTGATCCCATTACAGTTATTATTTATCCATCAACATTATAGATTAAGAGTTTTAAGTATGTTTAATTAAATCAATCTAGTCATATCATTAATTCTGATTAGGCTTTTTTAAAAAATTCTAAATTAAAAAAAATTAATATCAATCAAATCCTAACAAAATAAATTAAAATTGATCAAGTTAATAAAATAATTAAGCATACAGATAAATAATATAATTGAAATAAATCTTCAATAGATTCAAATATTTACATGATTTCTATGATTACACTCAACCCGATGAAGAAATAAATTAATGACTTTTATTCTCATGAGAAAATCGTTTCTAATTAAAGGTGATAAATAATGAATGTTTACAAAGATGTTTCCTTGTCATTACAATGAGAAGTTTTTTCAAAAAGTTAGGTAACACCTCTCCTTATGTCTTTATTATTATAAGAATTTTAACAAGCTCAGATAAAATATATTAATGTATTTTATTAGGTTTGCAACTTGTGTTATATTATTCCATCAAATCCAAACTTATCCTCGAAAATATTAATTTAATATTTTAAGTTAAACTTCATTAAAATTAACTTCGGACCAATTGTAACAATAAAATGAGTGAATAAACACCTCATCATCTTATCCAAGCATGCAACTTTGGCTTTTGAGAGTGTGTTTGCATACTTGTTAATTGTGTACAACTATAATTGATTAATAATTTGGAAATATACTCAAAATATATATATACATATATATATATATTATATATAATATACATATATATACTCGTATAACAAAATTCAGTACATAATTTAATATAATTATAATTATAAAAAAATCAAACATATTTAAATGATGGTCCTTCCTTTCTTCAAATTTTTGAAGTTATCAATAATTAAATTTTAACTAAAATTTTAATAGTGTTAGATTTTGTATAAGGGTTAAATCATCCTAAATGAATTATATTTATTAGATCATTCTAAATGGTCTATATTTATTACTTTTTATTTACTGATAAAAATGTTCTGTGTAAGAGACAAAAATAACTGAAATTTTAAGAGACAAATTTTTAAAAGAAAAATATATTATAAACAAATGAGAGTTAAAAACTGGTTATAGAAAACATATAATAAAAGATTTTAACTTAGAAAAAATTTCATACCAGAATATTTTAAAAAAAATAAAAACTTAAATTAGTTATAGTGTCGAAACTTCAAAAAAATAAAATAAGATTCATATTTTAAACATTTTCCAATGATATAAACTAATTATTTTTTCATGAGAAACATAATTACATTATATTATGAAATTAATATTTTATTCTGAAGTGGGTCAAGATAATTACCTTTTTTCCTAAATGGAACAAAACAAGTGAAAAATATGTAAAAACAATGAGTTTGTATCTTTTACTTATTCTTTTTTAAAAAAATAAAACAAAATAGGTGGAAAATGAGAAAAAAAAAACCATGAATTTATATTTAACTATAGAAGAGAGAATGAATGATAAAGAGAGTAGAAATAAAAATAAAATCTTAATTTTCTTCTCCTATATACTTTATCAGTCTTTTTATTTAAATCTTTATAATTTAATTTTAATTATTATATATAAAAAATTCAAAATATTTGAGAGGCCACCACTATAATCCTTGTCACATCTATTTTTATAATACAATATATTTTTATTTTAAAATTTAGATTTGAAATATAAATAATGAAATCATATCATTCTAGAATATTGAAGGCTTTTTACTAGCATGAGCGAATCTATTCCCGCAACTTATGGTCATTCAAGCACCTTCCCCTTTTTTCCTACTTTTTCATTGAAATGTGAAAAAGAAAAAGGTCGAAACAATACTGAAATGAGGTTTTAAACACGTTGTATGATCAGACAAAAATAATAAATATTTTGAGAGATTTTTATAAAATTTTGTTGGTTGGTTTAATTTGAAGAAAGACCTACAAAGATAAGGGATGTGTAGGAAATAAGACCTCTCGTTCAATTCTTTTTGTTTGATTTTTTTTAATTCTATATTAAATAGAAATAAGATAAAATATAATATATTATAAATATAAATTTCATTTTATTAAATTGATTTTTTAAATTAAGTTTAAATTTTAATTTTATAAAATGGTAGAAGAACATATTAAAAGTCTATCTAACATATCATATCATTATTTAATGTGTAATTATTCTCTATTTTTATACTTGATATGTTGTCTTGTTAAGTTAATTTTATAAGTATGATTATTGGCTCTAAATTATGTTTAAGAGATGATCTATTAGAAACTTCAATTACATAAATAGATCGTATTTCAGATTTCATTGAACTATTTTTATATGTGTTGAATTATCTATTGGATGCATGTGTATAGGTATTTTTGGTTAGTCATACTTGTTCTCCATCACTGAACACTTACTTTTCAGAGGAACCTTTTGTACTAGGGTTATAATATCTTGAGTGTTCTATTTAATTTTATTTAGTTATTTATTTTTGGGACAAAAAGATGATTAGACTGTTTATGGAAAATAACATAAGAGCAATTGATAGAGATTGTCTAATAGTATTGAGACCAGTTAGATCGTCTATTGTGTCTTTATTATAATTGTCTTAATTGTAAAACTCAATGTGTATAAAATCTTCCAGTGTTAATAAAGTGTTCTCTTTCAATCTTGCTCTAGTATTTTATTGTTTGTTATTATTGAGAATCCAACAATTTGCGTCATTTGTGGGGACAAGAAAAAGGAATTCGAGAAGTTGAAAACATGATCACCAAGTTTGACATTGAGAAGTTTTTTTATAAGAACAACTTTGATTGTGGAGAATCAATATCGAGATAATCTTGATACAACATGATTATGTTGATGCTCTAAAGGATGACGAAAATATGTCAACGTTTATGTCTTAGAAATAGAAGACTAACATGATAAACAAAGCCAAGAGTACCATAATTTTGTGTCTTGGTGATAAGGCACTAAGGCAAGTCACTAAGGAGAAATTTGTTGCATCAATGTGGGTGAAACTTGAGTCATTGTATATGACTAAGTCTTTGACACACAGACTTTGTTTGAAACAATAGTTGTATTAGTTCAAGATGATTGAGTCAAGAATAAAGGTGAAACTACTAGTGGCTTTCAACAAAATTCTAGACGATCTAGAGAACATTGAGGTGAAGCTTGAGGATGATTGAGGTGAAGCTTGAGAATGAGGATAATGATCTACTTATTCTTAATGTCTTGTCTAAGACGTATGAACATTTTTAAGACGATTTACTATTTAGAAAGGAGCTAACTTTGAAGGAGGTGCATGCCTAAATAAGGATTAAGGAGCTTAAAAAGTTTTAAGAGTCTAAGGAAGAGGATAATGGGTTCAGTTTGAATGTGTTGAAGTTGAAGGGAAAGAAAAAGAAGGATTTTAATGGGAAGAAGTCAAAGCAATACTCATCAAACATTGTGAGAAGTTAAGTGCTACAATTGTCACAAGAAATGTTACTTCAAGAGTTATTCTTTTCATATGCCATTTCAGGAGGAACTCTTTGTAAAGTTGTTCAAATTTTGTGTGTCCCCACATGCTACAACTAATATTCTTCTTGTCAATAATGAAATTGTAACTTTTTTTTCCACATTATTGTATAATGATAAGAATTAATTAATATTCTTATAAGTCGTGATATAATTTATCAACTATTAACATTTATAGATCCATGTTATTTTACATTATTTATTCCAATCAAGTATCGTAAAATTAGTAAATTGAGCGTCCAAGTGTCAAACTTAAGAAATTCAACCATGTGATTGGAGACTTATTTTGTCTGGATTTTTCATATTCAACTTGGAATCTTAGTAACCATAATTTAAATTCAACAATTAAATCAATCAAAATAGTTAGAAAATCAAGTTTTCCCTCTAGTAATTTAGTCTTAATTCGTTGTTTGGAGTATGTTGTTATATGTTGGAACTTTTATATATTGTTATAATTTTTCAAGTTTGGTTTTATGTATAGAAAAGTAAAAAGCGAGAAAAGCAAATTCCAAACAAATTTGAACAACTACCAAGGTGTGTTGTCTTACTATTACTTGAAATTTATTTTGGCTTGTTGGATTAGTTAAGGCATGCTTAAAAAAGATTTTATCTCTTTTGTTTTGATTTCCTTATATTTCTTCTTGTTTGGATTAATATTGATTTATCATGAGGCATGAGGGCTATTGACGTTCTTTTTGTTTTTGTCTTTTTAATGACATTGGTCAACTACATATTAGGAATTGAGTTTACTTTTAATTTGAAACAGAATTTAACATTAGAAATAATGTATGAGTTCATTAGTAAACCTCTTTGTGAAGTTGATGTCCATGACAATCATGTAACTGAGAATGAGGCTCAAAGTGTTGAATCTAATAAGAAAAAGCACAAGTCTACAACATTTAATTGTTGGAAATTCTTTACTAGGATTGGCGTTTGTGATGATTGAAAAGAGAGGGCAATTGGTGGTGAAAAATATACTTCCCATTTAAAATTTCATATTGAAAGATATAATGAAATCAAATATGAAGATGTGTGTCAAATGATTTTGGAGATGCAAGAATAGTTAGAGGAAAAAAAAAAAGATCATATGGTGTCCTGTGAATTGTGTACTAATTTAATTATTCAACATGGTTTACCATTCAAATGTGTCGAGTATCAAGAACTTAGGACTTGGATAAGTTATTTGAATCCTAATGTGACTCTAATTTCTAGAAATACTACTAAATTTAAAAATGTCTTAAAAAAATAGGAACATTGATGCATCAAATGGGTTGTGCCTAGATGTTCCTACAAGGTGGAACTCAACTTTTTTTATGTTTCAAAGTGATCTTAAATATCAACGTATTTTTTTAAACTTACACCTAGTTGATGAGAATTACAAATATTGTGTATCTAAGAAAAAAAATGGAAAAGAGAAAAAAAAACAAATGTTTTCTTGCCATTTTATGATATTGTAAATTTAATTTATGTCACAAGCTATCATACATCCAAGTTTGGAAAATTCAATGTCTTTTAATGGAAAGTGTAAAAGATGAAGTTATAAGAGATATGGTTGAAAAGATGATGATGAAAATTGATAAATATTGGAATGAATGCAGTATTTTTCTTGCATTTGGTGTAATTTAGACCAAAGAATGAAGTTATAAACATTGAAATTCTACTATGAAAAAGTTGGAGAAGATAAAGGAAAAATTGTACATACTTTTCTTAATATTGTATCAAGGGTTCAACTTCAAATATTCTAAAGTGTAAACATAATCTTTTACCTCATATGCTTCCACCAAGCTAAGCATTTTTTACGGAAATTATTTACTTTGTTCTAATTCAATTATTATTTTTCAGTTAAATGAACTTTTTTTTTTTGCCTTATCATATAGGAATTAAAAAAATGCAAACTTCAAGTTGTTGTTAAAACGGGAAAGAAACTTGATATATATTTAGATGAGCCAACATTAAATCTTGATTTTATAGAACATAAGGATTCTTGAATAACATTCAATGCCTTTTGGATCTTTCATTGATGGCTAGGGACTTGCTAAGTATCCCAATTGCTATAGTTGCATCTGAATTTGTATTTAGCATTGGTTCGATGATTCTTAATAAGTATAGAAGTTATCTTTTGTCAAAAAATGTGAAAGTAATTATTTGTACTTCTAATTGGAAACATGATTTTTGTGATGGTAATTTGTTTTAATTTAAATCTAATTAAAAAAATTACTTTGATAAACATTTTTTTTAAATTCCTTGTGATATTGAAGATGATGAAGAAAGTGACAAAGATGGAAGCGTGGAAGTGACTTATTCTAAAGTGCCTAATCCTGAAAAGAAACACGATTAATGACTTGAATTTCAACAAATGAATTTATGATTACTTTTGTTATGTTGATGAATTTAGGGTTTAAGGTTTGTTGATGACTAAATTTTAATGTGGTTTATGATTCATTGAAGTATTATTCATATTTATTTTGTTTTGTTAGGTATTAAACATTTTCTATTAAAATAATAAAATTTGATTCTATTTTATTGGGCTTTTTTTGTATTTTTATTATTCAAAAATTTATATCAATAATTATAAAGAATTAATACATCCAAAACAAAATAAAATAATAATTTTATAAAAATATTAAAAAAATATGAGTCAATCCATTTTTTTAGTATGACAATTTGGATAACAACTTTTAACCTATATAACAACTTAAATGAACTAATTCATTATAAAACAGATTGAGATAAAACGGGTCGAATTAACTCATTTTATAACTTTTAAAAATAAATTAGACCAATATTAAAATTAAATTGAATCAATCCATTTTGATCTAACTAATTTAATTGGCCTAAATAGACTTAAGCTAGTAGACTGCTTTTTTTTTATTTAAAAAGTAAAGTAATATTACTTTTTTAAATCATTCACATATTACCACACGTTTTTTCAATGACGGTCCTTGTAAGTGTAGTAAAAAAATGTGTTCACAGTTATTTTTACACGTAAGTTGTTTACACCAAAAAGTATTTTTATTCAGTGAACCAAATCAATTGAGATTTGTAAGAAAAAGAGATTGAATTGACATCCTCTTCCACCACCAAAAAGACAAAAAGGTGTTGGAAAATATTCTAATATATTTAATTACTAACTAATGAATTATTAATCAGTTACATTTACTTTTTTATATATATATATATATATATATATATATATTTATTGAGCTTTTCAAATCAAATAAGATTTGGAGATATCTCATACTTTTTTTTAAAAAAGTTAGGCATAAAAATATCTGCATCAAAAAGATCACATCTAAACTTTTTATTGACAGGTTTTAAATCTAAATCCTATCAAACCTAATCTAATTATATTTGCTTATTCCTAAGTCACAAAGACTATCTGTCTATGTTTAATTAAATTAAATTGTTTTTTAATTTAATAAAAAGATTTTTTTATCGATAATTAAAATAAATTAACAAAATATTTAAAAAATATTTCAACTCTTATAAACAGTATAATTCTTACAACACATGTATTTAAAGAATATATATCATCCTTAAGTGAAAATTAATAGAAAAATAAAGAGTACAAAACAATTGACGGTTCAATATGACAACTCATACCTACTAAATTTATGCAATGTCAAAACATAAGTTCATCTTAATACTATGTCATTGTTCTTGAAAAAGAGAGAAGAATATATCAAATAATTGACAACCTCATATGTAAGAAGAGAATATATCAAATAATTGAGATTTTATGTAATAATGTGATTTTTTTGGATTTTTTTAATAAAGCACATTAATATTCTAGTTATTTAATAAAAGAATTTTGCTTTATAAAACACTTATTCTTTGAGTCTTGTGAGTAAACAAATTTCCTTAGTAGTTTGACCTAATTTTCTCTTATTAGACTATTTTTAGAATATCCTTCACTGTAATTTATTTTTAATATTTTTTGTTTATTCTTGAAATTAAACTACAAAAAAATTTCATTTTCTAATAAAACTATACACTACAAGAAAATCATTAAATAGAAACCAATTTTAAAGACTAAAAGTAATTAATTGCTATATTAACTAAATTAAAAACTATTTTAGAGACTAAAAAATTATTTATTTTTAAATTAATTTTTATTATTGATAAATAATTTTTAAATCAGTATCTAATTAGCTACTAAAATTTTAACAACCAATTATTTAGATTCTAAATTTGGTAGTAAAAATCTTGTTAGTTAATTAAATACAATTTAAAAATTATTTATTAATAATATAAACTAATTTAAAAATCAATAATTTGTTTAGTGTTTAAATGGTCTTTAATTTAATCAATATAACAACTAATTATTTTTTATCTAAAATTAATCTCGATTTAATGATTTATTTTAGTGATAATACTATTAAATATCTTAAATATCATTGACTAACTCTTTTAATTTAATTGGTGAAAATAATTTTTTCTCTTATACTCGAGACCAACAAAATTAAAAATGAAAATTTTATTTTATCACTACATGTTTTTTTCCGTTTAAACTTTAATTCTTTTTTTTTTTTTCATTTCTTACGTTATTCTTTTCACTCCCAATTACAAGACTAAACTATCTAATTTATTGAGAATAAAAAGGATTAATTTTATTAATAAATTGTATTAATACTTCTTTTATTTTAAATATTTGTTAGTACAATCTGCCATCTTTGTGATACATCCAATCATCATGTCTATGTGAATTTTCATTTCACTCACATTTTGCATATTGTTAATTGGGAATTATTTATTGGTTTCTATTCTACAATTGAAATGTCTTTATCGATCCTTGAAAAAACAAATATACAAGTGCAAGAAAGCATCTCTACCATTATTTCAACCAAATGTAGGTTGGTAGTAATAATAAGAACTGATGTCATGATGGCCTCATCCATCATTAATTATCAGACCAATTATTTCACATTCTACATATGAATATTAGTTTTCAAATTTTATCACATTTCAGTTTAATTAGCTTCGATCGTTTTCAAATTCTACATATTCGTTATATTAAACATATACAAAAATTAATTTCCCCAATAAATTACTAAATATAAACAGAATTTAGATATATAAGGATATAGAGAATAGTTATATAATTCAAATGATATTTAAAATTTTATTATTGTAGTAAAAATTATATAAATAAAAGATCAGTTATTCAGGTTTTATCTTAATATAATTATTATTTTTATAAAAAAATTATATTTTTTTTTAGGATTTTGATCACCTCTTTCATCAAAATGATTATCAGAGATCACTATTAGACTTCTGAGAGTGAATATAATAAAGTTGTCCAATCAAAATTTAAGTTAAAGTAAGTTCATTTTTGTTCTTCTTTCTTTTTAGTAAGTTTTGAGTTCTAGTATTTTTTTGGGTAGATGTGTTTGCATGTGATGGTTAGAGCTTCTGAATTAGTCTCTTTTAGTTCGGATGCCTAGTGATATGTTTGGATCATTGATTATGACTCTCTAGTGGGTTAAGCTATCCTTGTTCTTTTAGGAGTTGAAGCTCTTTGTGAGAATGTTAACTTCTAATAAGATAAGGGAAGCTAGTTTTTACTTTTTTACTAGAACACTAGGTTAGAAGATCTGGATGGGAAGGTGATGTTGTTATGCGATTTTATTTTAGAATTTTGGATTATTTAAAAATCTAAACTTCGATGTGATTGATTTGGGCACTTATGTGTGATATGAAATATGATTTTTTTTATCAGTAGAAGAATGAATAAATAGGAATCACTTCAAGGGTGATCTAACCCTTATACAAACCACAATAAACAAACATCACATCCAAACAACCCAAACCCATATAAAAACTAACACCTAACAACTAATCGCATAACACTAGGAGAAGTCACCTAAACCGAAAAACTCAAAGCAAACACCAAACAAAAGGGAAGCATCAGAACTTAAAACAAGAGACTGGCCACCTCAAAACCAACAACACACAGAAATAACAAAGAACACTCAAACACTCAAATAGAAAACACCCTGGCAACAACACTCCACCAACCAATAACTAACCAACAAACTAAATCGAAAATAGACATATCAAGGGGTCAAGACTCCAATCTGAAAACGAGAAGCAAGGAGAGGGAACTTTAGAAGTGACTCAAGACCAAGTCTTCAGTTGAGCCAAAGAGTTCAGAGTGATCCACCACACCACCTTTGAAAATGACCTTATTCCTATGGCATCAAATCTCCATTACCAACACAATTCACACACTTCCCAAAACTAAATTAACATATTCAAAACTAAAGAATCTTGGGGAGCAACCGACACCAACCCTAACCACCCTAAGCAAAGATTCCAAACAAGCCAAGAAGATCTACATCCAAAAAACAAGTGGTTAGTAAACTCCACTTTTATCCCACAGAAACAACAAACAATATTATCAACCATGACACTGCATCTTGCCAAATTAAATTTAGAAGCAATCTTGTTTTTCAGCACCCTTCAAGCTATAACGTGGGCCGAGGGTATAGCCTTAATCTTCCAAAAAAAAATTGAACATACGTGAGCTTTCCCCCTTCAATCTCTCCCCTTAAAAGACCATAACTTGAATTAACTGAAAACTCAAGAGACTCACCACCTTGCCAAATCCATCTGTCACCAAAAGTCGAAATCGGGCTCAAACCTTCCACTACCTCCAGAAGTTGACACACCTGAAGCTTCTCCCACTCAAAGAGGTCCCTTCTCCAAATTAATTCCATCTCCAAACACTGTTACTCCAAACCCCACAAAGATTTAACAAAATATATTTATCAACGCTAAAGGAGTAAAGCTCAGGAATTTACTCTTCAAAGTAACATTACCCACCCACTTGTCTTCCTAGAAAGAAATATCTTTCCCGCTACCAACTTCCCACTTAAAGCAGTCTTCAAAACTCCTACCCCACTCTTCCAACTTCCAAATCTCCTTCAAGTCCCTCCACCAGAGAGATTCGCAATTGTTCATCCTGGGTTGTTTCAAAAATCTCCAACCTCCATACTTGGACTCTAAAATCTCCTTCCATAAACCACCGTTAGACGAACCCAACCACCAAATCCATTTTCCCAGCAAGGCCATGTTAAAGACCTTAATATCAATAATACCAAGACCTCCAACATCGCGAGACTCACACACTTATCCCCAAGAAGCCCAAACAATCTTCCTCTCCTCAGACTCTCAACCCCAAAGGAAGTCCCTCTGAATGTGAAATCTCGTATTCCAGGATGTACACTAACTTACTACAAAATATGATGCAAGACGTTCTTCCACTTCTCACCCACATGATAACCTTAATCTCTGTGATTAGACTATCAATGAAATTAGGATATTTCCCCTTTTCTTAATGAGTGTCGCGTTTAATACTTGATCCCTCAAGGACCATAATACATTCCTAGGCATTCTTGCCACAACACACATAAAATGGCACACCAGCAACATGTATAGTTTAATATCATTACATGTTCCTATATATATCTTCATACACATCACATTTATTAATATCACAACCTTGAATACATATAAACTTCAACTATATTTAAAAAATCATCACAAAAATGTCGCTTAGGAGACTAATTTTTGTTTGAGAGAAAATATTACCAAGAACAATGGTCATTATCTTCCTTGTTCTCACTTAAGAGAAAATGTCGTTGTTTAAACTATAACACTTTCGCTTAAGTGGTTGTTGCTTGAGTAAAAAAACACCATACAATATACTTACTTTTTTGTCTTACTCTCACTTGATCGAAAATGTAATAGAAACCAAAATTATACAATAAAATGAAACCCATAAAAAAAATTCTATTAATTAAGTTAGTTTTAATAAGTTTAAACAAACAATCATTGATGCTTTAAAAACTTGGATATCATTAACCTAGCTCATTATAAGTATTCCAAACTTAAATTTACATTAAAAACTATAACTCAAGAAATTACATTTAAATCATCATTATACCATTTCAACTCAAGTATTCATTATAATATACATATTAGATTCAATTATAACTACTTCGAATACATCATTTTTATCAACAACTATAAAATTCTAAAGGAAATACTACAATCTTCAAATTTTGAATAACTTTGCATTCCTAATGCTTAATCTCAAATAATCAAATTATATTTTTTTTAAATTCAATTATATTCAAATCACTTAAATTAACTTATTATAAGAGAATATTTAAATAACAACTTCAAATAAATTAATAATACATTTAAATAGCAACTCCAAATATCCTGTAAATCGAAACAAAATAAAAAAATAACATTAAAATAGTTGAACTCAAACCAATATATCTCACAAAACATAAGGATTCCAATATATTCATTAATTACGTACACATATATAATATCACTCTCATCAATAATAATCCCTCTCAAAATCATTCTCAAATTTGTCCTAAGGTTTAATCTAATTAAATATTCATTCTCAAAATTACTAATTATACTCAAATATAGTAAATTGAGTTAGTTTCTTTTACCTTATTTCTTATTAACTCTTCACAAAACTAGTAAAAAATAGAAAAGTCCAAAAGTATTCCTAAGATATCTAAATTCCAATTAGTTTAAATATAATACTGAATTAATAGATTACAAATGGAATTGGACCACAAAGTGCTAGATGCAGAATTAAGACAGAAGGAATGATAATGAAATATATGAGCTGTGACAATACAACAACTCATTGATTTGCATTATTACATAAATAATATAATTTTAGTTTGAGTTAATACAATTAATAACGTTTTTTATAATATATTTTATAATGTATCTTTGATGTTTTGTCTTTTTTAGAACTGAATATACAAATCAAATGTATGTTTAAGTTTAAGGAAACATAATTACTTCTCATTATTTTTTTCTGTACATATTATTTGAGTGTGACAAGGACATAATAAAACAAACGTAAATTGTTTTTCTTCTAGTCTTGTTATAATATTATTGAGTTGCATGTCTTCATGCCGGGAACTCAAATTAATTTTTTATTTTTAATAAAGATTTTATCAAAATTATTATTATTAATAGTAGTAGAACAAATCTTAAATATGGGTGCCAGAACTAAAGTTAAATTTGAGAATCATATGATGTTTGTGTACAAAAGACTGTCGTTAATTTAATGTGTACAAATAATAGTGATTATGTTATTATTTTGATTTCACATTTATTTTTTAAAAAGCGTATTTAAATTTTATGCACGTGCTTTTTATTTTGGAATTAGTTACTATTTTATTTTTTATTTTTTATAATGTTTATTTTGTAAAATGGATTTTTTTTAAAAGAGGAATTAATAATATTTTTGTTTTAACTTTAGAAAAAAAAATTAAAGAGGAATTAATAATATATTTAAAGTCTCGTACAAAAAATCAATCCTAAAGAATAGATTATCTACTGGATTGTCGTAAAGATGCACAAATTAATAAATTAATGAGATTTTTATGAGAGTATAAAGGAAAAAATAATGAATAAATCCTTATGCATATTTTCTTAGAAAATTTTAATTTTAATTTAAGATTATCCGGAATATCATATATAACCGTATCTTCAGAACAAAAACAAAATAACTAGCAAATCATGGGGCTCAAATCAATCCTTTTTAATTTAAAAAATTACGTACTTTTTATTTTTATATGTGATAAAAGACATCAACAACAAAGAAAATATAAATTCAGAGAATTTTTTTCAACAAGAGTGTAAAACATTTAGTGTTGTTTTTAATTGATTCACCGTGACAAAATAACATTAAACATCTTATTATAAGCCAACAATAAAAAAAACATAAGATTGATGCTGAATTTTAAAGTTTTTTTTCTTAAGATTGGGAAATAATTTTCTACTAATAAAAAAATAAACGAAATATATAATGTTAACTTAATTTTTTACATAACTGGGTTTTTGGAAAGTTCAATGTTGTCGAATAATAAAAATAGTACTTAAAAAAGATAATTTCATTGGATTTTATATTGAATTAGGTTGATCTTATTAAGCTTAATTATAATTTATGTTATCAAACTGTTAAAACTAAATGGTTTGGGCCTGAACTAATATCCTCCGTTATAAACAAACAGAAGAGACCCAACTAATCAAATGGAAAAAGAGTGTTTCAGAAACTCATTTTCTAAACGGCTGATTCTCCCTCCACCCAATTAAATTAGACATGTACCCAATTTCGTTTGTGAAAGTACCGAATTGTCTTTAATGAAAATGAAATTAGAGTTAAGTGATTTTTGCACCCAATCACACCTCTAAGGGTTTCTCCCATTCTGCACCCATCATTCTCCCATTCTGCACCCAACGTTCCCCTATTCTCGCATCCAATCACACATTGAAGAGTTTCGTTCCCCCATGTCGCACCCAACAGCGAAGACCAACCCAGGAGCGCTGCGTGAGGCATCATCTGTGAGGACAGCAACGGTGAAGGAAGACATTGGAGAAGACAAGGTGAGTTTTAACATGCGTATGCGTTGTGGATTGTTTTAGGCGGAATTGATTTTTGACTTCCGGATGTTTTGATGCGGCACATAGTGGTGTGCTGCGGATGACTTCTCTGCAGCTCAAATCATCACCAACTCAAACCAAGTTTCTCTGCACCACACCCTACACGCTTTTTCAAAATAAAGATGACAAGGATACAATAAAGTTTTAGAAAGTTCGTTGGGTGTCAATCACAATTGATTAGGTGCAGGAATAAATTGCCTTCTAAACAGTCTTTTTACCATTTGAAATCTACTTTCTTAAACACTTTTTTATTTTCTTAGCACTTTAAAAATTATTTTTCAAAACATGAAAATGAAACAATTATTCAAAAAATAAATTTTAAAAAGTAAAAGAAAAATTAAAGTATTCACTTAAGCCCTTTTTTTCACCGAATGTGTTTTTCTTAACATATTTAATTTTCTTAATATTATAAAAAAAATATAATTTTTTTTTAACATTTCGTAAATTTCTGTTCATGAAACAAGAAAGAGAAAGCAAAGATAAATAACCAATAATGTGGGATGCATTTAGAAAACAAGGGAGTGACAATAGGAGAACTCAGGATAAAAGATACAGATATATATACCCGGGCTTAGTAAAGCCTGATTTCAAAGTTGGGCTCCAAAGATTCTAAACAGCCAGAAAGAGGTAAATGCTCCCTGCACCATATCAATTCCAGCATGCACCCAACCTGTTATTGAAAATAACAAAAATATAATTTCAAAATGACAAAAATAACCTTAAATATAAAAAGATGTAAATAAAAAATACTTCCAGATTTAGATGTCTATAACACATTTTTGAATTCCGGAAAATTTTATTCATAATGCATTTATAATTCCGTATTCCAAATTTTTATCAATAATGTATTTTTTTTATTTTTGAATTATATTTATTATTCCAAAATTTTAAATCCGAAATAAGGGTAATTTTGGAAATTAAGAAAAATGATAGGGTGCAAGTTAAAATTGATATGGTGCAGGAAGAAATTTAATATTCAGATAACAGCATGAAATGAGCAACACATTTTGCCCCATAATATAACAATTTAATAGTTTTAATCTAAATACCAATATGAATTAAAAAAGTTTTTTTAGATAATATAATTACAAAAAATCATGAAAGTAATCCATTCCTGATAACATTTTCTGGAAAGGATAAGGATTTTGAAAGACAACTCTTAACATTTCATTCTAGGGGGGATTTGCAGAAAATAATTATGAGGGTGCAAAAATCAATTGTGTAGTGCATGCTGCAACTATTAAGAAGCCCATACAGCACAAATTCAGCCCATTAATGAAAGGTCTAATGTTCGGCAATTGCTTCCTGCACCCGATCAATTGTGACTGGCACCCGACACACTTTTAAAAATCCTAAAATGCCCTTGTCTTCTTCATTTACGGATAAAAATATCCGGAATTGCTCGTTGCTTACGGATAAAAATATCCGGAACTGATCGTTGCTTACGGATAAAAATATCCAGAAGCCACAGTTGTGCCTACGGATAAAAATATCCGGAAGCCAACCACAGTTGTGTCTACGGATAAAAATATCCGGACCCAACTATATTCCGGATAAAAATATCCGTAAGTCAAAACAAACTTACGGATAAAAATATCCGGATCCCAAACTCCCTTACGGATAAAAATATCCGCAACTCTCACTCACTTATGGATAAAAATATCCGGAAGCACGACGTACCTTCGAATCTGGTGCTCTGCCTACGATAATGGAGGTCACGGTGGGTGCAGAAGAATGGAGAAGAACGTCGCTCACGGTGGTTGGACAACAAGCTTGCTCACGGTGGCTGCACAACA
>Ga0123342_1001723_pt1 | contig 36844 bp, 17 predicted proteins | sample Turbeawhitnodule_FD_89960 | JGI IMG/M metagenome (GOLD analysis project Ga0123342, IMG submission 89960) | Root nodule microbial communities of legume samples collected from Mexico - Turtle bean Mexico white nodule | ecosystem: Host-associated > Plants > Roots > Nodule | place: Mexico: Nepantla...
ACGAAGACAATCTTGAAGAAGAATGAACTTATTGATATGTAGTAAAGAAACAATAGACTATGTTTTTTTAACTATGTTAGTAGTTTTAACTTTGAAGACATGATTGTTATCAATATACTTTAAGAAAGTTTTTGATTATGTAGTTGGAACACATCTATTTAAATATGTGAGTTTTTTTGTTGAGTCACTTCTATTTCAATACACATTATCCTTTAATATTTATTTTTGCTATCTTGAACTTTTGTATGAGTACTTCTTATAAAATTAAAGAAATGTATTGTTGTTTTTGTCAATACTTTAAACAACGCTTTTAAAATTGTGGTTGTTATCAAGATTTTAGGCAACGGTTTTAAAATTGTTGTCTTTAAAAAAACCGTTGTCTATTACCAACGACCACGCTCACCTAAACCACGGCTAAAAAACCGTTGCCTAAACTTTAGGCCACGATTTTAATGCTTTAGACCACGTTTTTATGCTGTTGCCTAAAGTGATAATTGTTGTAGTGCTTCCCCTACTTTTTCCTCTTTGATCAAACTTTTTAAAATTGAAAGTATCATCACTCCTAATTAGGCTAAAACTTTGAAGTATTTTGACTTTTAAACTAAACTCCTGTTCATGCCACTTCCATAAACAAATTATTGATTATTTTCTTAGTTCGTACTACAAATTACATAAGTGACAAACATTGTTGGGACACAATTCGTTCGAGAAGATATCTTGATCATTTGATCAATTCACCATTTACAACTATATTTCAATTAACCTTTGGTCTAGAAATTTGTGAGGAAATTTTATAAAACCATCACAAGAAAAAGGAATAGACATGTGAGATTTGTGATACTCGGTTGCATATATGTAAAATAAGAAACCTTATGGTTTCAACCTTCCAGAATCAAGTGAAAGTTTTTGAAAAAGTATTATAAGAACGATCATGCTATACATGAAGAGAAAATTGGTTAATTCGGAAGAAAGTTACTCTTGGAGAGGCTTCAACATCACATATCTCTTTCTTCCACACTTCTTTGTTTACTATAGATATCCATTTTCCCTACTTATGTACCAACAAAATATGTTTTTTTTTAATTTATTTTTTTAATTAAAAATAATAATTTAACGGTTAAAAAGTAAGTTTAAACATTTACTATTTCAAATATATAACACTAATAAATAAAATTATTTTTTTTGTTATGTAGACAAATTCTTATCGTTTTATTTTTTAAAACTAAAATAACTATTTGTATTTTTTTAAAATAATTTTATTTAAAACTAATAAAATTATTTGAAAAAATATAAAAATATTTATATATTTTTTTAATTAGACAATTTTATTTTTTAGTAAATAAAAAAGAATTTATTTATTTATTTAATAAAATAAACAATCCAGTAACTTTTCTTTTCAAAAGACTTATAATTCTCTTAATACTATTTTTATAAAATTATATATATATATATATATATATATATATTTTAAATTATATTATATTTAATTAATTATTCATTTGTAATAAATTATATAGTTTTTAATTTAATAAAAAAGTGAATACAGTGCCGCGCACTAGTATATATTATATGCGTATTAACAAGTAATTATGTCTTTTTAAAATTTAAAAACAAAAAGTATTAAAAAATTCGCGAACAATAATAATAATATTTACAGAGTTTTCAAATCAAATTCACAGGAAGGAGTTTCACAGAACAAGGTGGTGCTGGTCGACGCGCTGCCTCAAACGAGAGAGGGTTTCGGCCTCTGTAACAGTAAGTCCTTCAAACTTCTATCGCTCTTGTCTTCTTTATCTTCTTCTGTTTTCTATCATGTCAATTGTTCGTATTTTGAATCGAACTCTTTGGGTTAAGCTTTCAATTTTTTCGCAAATCAAAATTTATCATTCACCATATCCTTTCTTTTTGTGTTCCTTCATTCGTTTATTCACTTTCTTGCAATTTTACTTTATCTGAAAATTTCTGTTGCTGTATGCATGTTTTACCCATTTAAGGTGACAAATAGGGTTTGGTGGAGAAGGGAATCGAAACTACTTTGTTGTTATTCGTAGTCGCGTTCAATTGAGGAAGAAAGATGTCGGTGACAGCGGGTGTTAGTGATACTGTAATAGCGATTAGGGATAAGCTCAGAGGTAAAATTGGGCAAACAAAAGTTCAGCGTTATTGGCCTGGTAAAGTTCCTGAATGGGCTGATGAGGAGAATGAAGACGTTGCCGCTGCTGATATTAGACCCTCAAGGGAAGCTGCCTTGGAGAAAGTATTTCCTCGTCATGAAGAAGATACTGCTATAGTCAGAAAAGATGATCGCAGGCTCCGGCGTTTGGCTGAGAGTCGGATTGATAACCGGGAGGAGGTTCGGGCTGATCATCGCCGCATTCGGCAGGCTGAGATTGTTTCCACCATTGAAGAGGAGGCCAGGAGGCAGGAATGGTTGGAAATGGAAGAAGATGATGAAAATGCTTTGGCAGAAAGAAGGAGGCTGATTAAAGAGAAGTTGCTTCAAAGAGAGCAGGAAGAGGCGCTTCCTCAGGAAGAGGAGGAGGAGGAAGAAGAAGAGGAGGAGGAGGAGGAATCTGAATATGAGACTGATTCTGATGAGGAATATACTGGAGTGGCTATGGTGAAGCCGGTTTTTGTTCCCAAGTCTGAGAGAGACACCGTTGCTGAGCGTGAACGGCTTGAGGCTGAGGAACAGGCACTTGAAGATGCTAGGAAAAGGAGGTTGGAGGAAAGAAGGATTGAAACAAAGCAGATTGTTGTTGAGGAGATACGAAAGGATGAAGAAATCCAGAAAAATTTGGAAATGGAGGCCAACATTGCTGATGTGGATACTGATGATGAAGTCAATGAGGCCGAGGAATATGAGGCTTGGAAAGTTAGGGAGATTGGTAGGATCAAGAGGGACAGGGAGGATCGGGAGGCAATGTTGAAGGAAAAAGAAGAGATTGAGAAGGTGAGAAACATGACAGAGGAAGAGAGGAGGGAGTGGGAAAGGAAGAATCCGAAACCTGCTCCACCACCAAAGCAGAAATGGAGATTTATGCAGAAATACTATCACAAAGGAGCTTTCTTCCAGTCTCAATCTGACGACCTGGCATCCACTGTTGGATCTGATGGTATTTTCACACGTGATTTCTCAGCTCCAACTGGGGAGGATAAAATGGACAAGACAATATTACCCAAGGTTATGCAAGTCAAGCACTTTGGTCGTAGTGGAAGAACTAAATGGACCCATCTTGTCAACGAGGATACAACTGATTGGAACAACCCGTAAGTTCAATTTTCAACTTTCTATTATTTCAAGAAGAGTGGTAAATTACTTGTTCTATTCTTTGATATTATTTTGTTGTTGTCTTATCCCAAGAGAACTATATATTACATATCTGTTCGTATTTACCATACTTCTGAACTTCATCTGCTGTGGAACTGGTCTGAAATGTTCTCACATAACTTTTGCATTCTTGGAATGATGTTGAGAAGGTTAGGTCAAAAGTGAAATGTTCATCTATAATTATTTTTCTCTCTCATGATTTAGTAAATTTTACTGCTTATTACTTCACAAGTCATCACTCATCTGAAGAGTTAAGTATTTTTATGAATAATGGTTTTGTGATGCTGCCTCAAAGCCCAAGATTATTTAGTAATGGGTGTGTAGAGATAGGAAAAAGGTATGGTGTACCTGTGCAGTTTTAGGAGAAGAGATAACTAACTTTCAACCTGGCAGCAGAGCATGGGAGGAGGGCTTGCTGGTTTGTTGTTGGAGAGAGATTATAGTAGGTTATGTAGAAGATATACTGGAATTAGGCTTGGGCTGGGATTGACTACCCTCTTGAAACTGCATGGCAATCTTCATTTTTTCCTGTTGTACACAGAATATACCGGGATCTGAACTCCCTTGACTAAGACCCGTTACTGGAATACAAATACTTTTATACTTAATTATGTCAGTTTTCGTCATTCTTGCTTGCTGCTACCTATCATTTTGCTTATCAAGGAATTTGATTGTGCTTGAGAATGAGATTGATGAAGGAGAGTTGATTGGAAGGAATATAGTTAAAGAAATATTTCAGTTAGAGTAAGCGATGTTGTGAAACTCGAAGATCGTAAGAGGATCGGAAAAGGAATTAAAACTTGTAACTCGAGGATTGTAACTCGACTCGTAAGAGTTATTACTATATAAAAAAATATATTTAATATATAACACAATTAAAAAAAGGTTCATAATTCATAAAAAGTTCATGGTTAAAACAACCAATAAATTCATAAACGTTTAAAATGAAAAATTGAAATATAAAAGAGGAGCTCTCCCTCCCGCGACAGCACAAGAAAAATGAAAATAACACAGGGGAGCTGCAGAACCGCGACAGCAGAAGAATAGAGAGGACAGTGGCGACAGCGGGGGCGTGACGACGGCGAGCGTGATGATGGTTGCAGGTGGTGAGGGTGATGATGACTGGTAGGGCAAGCGGTGTGTGAGATCTTGAACAACGATGCAACAATGCCAAACACGAGCAAGAAAAACAGAATTGGCGCCGCTGATGGCGAGGAGAACAATAGGCGCGGGCAACGGAGGTGTGAGTGGCACGATTCAGTGAATGAGGTTTGATTTGGGGCTTTTTTTAGGGTTTTGTGAAAGCGATTTCAGAGCTACATGATTTACCAGCAGATGAAACACGTTTTGGCCTCATCCTTGGGCCTTCAAAACATCAGATAAGTTTTTTTATTAAATTGACCTGAGTAACGGATCGGAGACCGTCAACGATCCTCCGATCCAGCTATCTACTCGCAAACTTGTTCCGATCCGCTCAGCCAGCAATCCTCCATGCGAGTCAACTCGATTTCTTCTAAAAAATGGTTGAATCGTGCAAGTATACGAGTATACTTGCGATTTTCACTACATTGAGAGTAAGCACAATTATGACATCTCACAAATCCTATTTTGTCATTTTGGAATTCATTTTGTAGAAAAACATGTTTCTTTTGAAACTTTACAATAACAGCCATGTCCTCTCTTTCTGTTTGGGTCTTCATGATTAATACTTTTGTGAATTTTGCTGGACAATAGGATCATATTGCATGCCACAATTTAAATGAGTTGTTCATTAGCAGCCCATGTTTTATTTTATCTAAAATGTAACTCCATATATAACCAATTTTTCTGTTACATTGCTTGCTTTGCTTTACACTTCGATATTTTCACATGTATACTTAGTTATACAAGGCCTAATTTATACTCTATTATTTTTCCTTAATATTGTTAAGATGTTCCTGCATTGTAGTTGTCAGAACTGGAATTGACCGGTTTAACTAGGAACCGAAGAATATCCAGTCCAAAATTTCCTAAAAGTTGGATTTGATTAAAATCGGGATAAAACCGGCGTGTAGAAAGGTTCAACTAGCTGGCTCAAAAATATATGTTTCTTTTTTGTTGCGGTTGGTTTTTTAAGAGACTTGTAGTTGCAAATGGATTTTTGTTATTATCAAGGTTAAATATGATGAATTAGATTTGTTTGCTTTCATATGACATACTTTTGTTATATGTTATAACTTTTTGATACTTTTAAGTGAAGTTTAAATTTTAATTTTAGAAATTTATGCTTTATTTTTATTAATACTGGTTAATATATTGTATTATTATATAAACAAATTAAAATAATAGTATTTTATTGAATTGGTTAGACTTCGATTGAACCGTTGAACCTCGAATCCATGTCTTTCCTGGTTTAGTGACTGGACAGGTTCTAATAACCTTGTCTCACATTAACTAGGAATATGGCCATAATACTCTTTCTAAGACTTGAGTATTCCTCCTCCTTGAGCTAGCTTTTAGGAGTGAGTTAGGCTTGTTTGTTTCTAATAATGTGTCTGAGTCTGTCTAGTCTTATGCTGGGTCAAATCTAGATGTCCAATTTTGCAGACATCATGCTCCTGATGTCCAGTATTAGGTACAAATGAGTTGTGGTAAAATACGTTGATCAAGAATATGGGTTGAAATACTCTTTAAGTCTTGCACAGGAATCCTCCCTTGGTCTTGCTTTGGAATCAGTAATTTGGGAGCATACATAGCTGCTACTTGTAAAATGCAGTTACCTATTTTTTCTATCCCAGTGAGATCTATGATTTGTACCATGAACTGAACCTCCTAATTTCTGATAATAGTCTTGGAATTGATGATGATGGTGATTATTTCTGTATTTTTTTGTAACATCATTTTCATAATTTCTCTTGTATGATAATTCTGAACATTACATTAATGGGGATTTGAATTGAAGATATAATAACTATTATATCTCTTTAGCCCTTCATAATGCATTTTGTTTGAAAGATATGTGCCTCTCTTAGTATGGGTAGACACATACTTTCTTTTTCCTTTTTCCTGTACACTCCTAGGCTGTAATTGGGTAGGGTAATTTAGAATAGGAAAATAAATTTTTAGAGCATTTAAATACTATAGAGTTTTAAGTATTTAATATTTTTATTAGAAGTTCCCTGTATTTTAATTTTTCATATGGAAACTACGGATTTGGAGTTAGAAATACATTGGTGAAATTTAAAAATTCTTCTATACTCTTCTACTTGTTGTCTTCTACCTTGTATCTTCTGTTGGCCATGACATAGTATTGTCCTTCAAACACCTCTCGGCTGAAGAAAATTGTGGTCTGAATTTAGTAATACTCAAGTCCACTAAAAACAACAGATATGGCAAAACAGAACAATACATGCATTTTGGATTTAAATATTATGTAATAAAATTCAGATCATGTATCGATGATATTTCTTTTAGAGTATGTTGGTACTTTCCTTCCAGTCCTTGCACCCACACTTTCAAGTGATTTCCTTCACAGTTTTGACCATATACCTTGCTGGAGTGATAGAGAGTAGCTGAAAGGGTCACTTTTTTTAGTGGATCTCTTTTTTTAGATTTCTGAATGAAAAATGGCTTGGAGGATTTCTGTGCCTACTCCTTGTTCTAAATGTTCAAGTGGGTTCACTTGGAAAGGGAACTAACTATTTCATTAGCTTTATCTGCAGACTTGAGTAATTTTAGTTTGAACAAAATTTCTCAACACTGACATGCAAAGTATCACAGTAATGCTGTTGATTCAATGGACTTTTAGGATAATGTTAATAGAAACTGACAGAGTTAAGTTCTATATGTTTAGTAAGATCTTGACTTGACGCAAAGTGGTTTTCATAGTACGTGAGTTTTACTTTTATGGTTTTGTTGCTTGTAATTTTTTGATGCTGAGAGAGTATACATGTAAAAGTTATGCTTTGAAATTAATGTCTGGACAAAGATATATTCCCTTTCCTTCGGTGACCATCTTAAATGCTACTTATGTTATCTACCGAATGCTGAAGCTGTTTCTGTTTAGATGTTGATGTAACTTATTAAATTAATTCTGCCACACTTCTGATTCATAACTAACTACAAAAAGGAGTCTATACACTAATTTTCACACCAGAATTTGTTCCTGCACTCATTTTAGGTGAATAATAGGTTTGCAATCATTTTATTGCAATAATATTTGGAATGATGGGCTTTAGTATGTTTAGGTAGCATTCTCTGCATTGTCGAAGAAATTTCTGCATCAGCTTTCCGATGTCTTACTTTTCTTATGTCTGATCTATCTCCCTTTCCCATAATTTGGGATTTGTTAACACAGTTTATAGGAATTCATTTTTCTTAGTTCAGCTAACCTCCAGGCCTTCCGTTCCACTGAAAAAAGGGTTTCTTTGTTAATTATTACTAGTACAAGAAGCATTTAATACTTAGATATTCACTGCTGAAATATTGTTTTCTAACATTCTTGTTGAATTGTTATGCAGATGGACTTACAATGATCCACTTCGTGCGAAGTATAATGACAAAATGGCAGCAATGAACGCGTCTATGTCAAAACCTAAAGGAAGCAGAAAATTGAAGGATTGGGAAACTAGATGAATTTGAACTAGAAAATTATGCTTGGAGATCTCGTCGCTTCAGTTATTATCCTTGAGATATGTCCTTATCCTGTGTATGCTTGTGCTCTGTCTTAAACAGAACGTAAACTATTTCATCATGGCTCAAGCATATATGCTATGGATCATGGAAGGCAATTCATGCGGAATGTGATAGGAATTCATCACTAGTTTATCGGGATTTTTTCTCCAGTTAATGAATCATAACTGATTTAGATCCTGCCAGCCTAGATTAAAGACTATGACATCCTTTCTTTGTTTATTCATCATTTTAACTTTATTACGGCTGGCTGTTAGGATTTTATTGAGTTTGCTGATGCTTCAGAAGCCACTGTTTTTCAAGTTAAGATGCTATATGTGCACAATTACGATGCTGACTTGAACTCTGACAATGGCACTGTGGTGATGGTGTCGATAGGTGTACCAGAACACTAGCAAATGTTGCATAATCTTCCATGTTTTGATAATATTCTATATCTAGCTGAACAAAGGGGTATATAGAAAGTTATTTTGTATCCAACCTGGTACTTGTTTCTTTACAAGAGTTATTTCCCTAATCAATTAATATAATATTTAATCCAAAGCTTTTTCGGCACTTCTAACGAGTTAATTATCGAAATATTTTTTTTTCAAAAAACTAGTTTCTAGAGAAAAGGGCGTATTTTAAAATAAAAAATAAAAAATAAAAAATGGAAGGTACAACAGATTTAGAAGTTAGTATTTAAAAATATCCTTTTAATAACTGTTATCAAATTAAACATTTATACTTTCATATTAAAAGGAAATAAATGTCAGGGATTTTAGAATAGGATAAAAAGGAGAATGTATCTATCTATTTCTTGTATCTCCTACTCAATTGGACACTTTTAATTTACGCAGAGTGGAATGTGGGAAAATTAAAGCTAGCATGCAGATTTTATTATTTTGTTTAGTTTTGAATTAAAAAAATGCCATGGTTTTCTATTTGTTTTCAAATATTTGCCCTGAAAAACAAAGAATAAAAATGTGTTTTTAGTAGTTTTTTAATATAAATGAAAAATAAAATAAAAGCGTAAGAAACTTGTCGTAATTATCAAGGTAAAATTACAAAAACATGTGGATCTATGTATTTCATATTTGACTTTCTTCACACAGCATATTTGTTTTAGGCCTCTTATAAGTAAATGGTATTTCAATTCTATCTTAAAAGGCTCTAGTAACCAGGGCCAAGACTTCCCAGTGAAGTACTAGCAGAAGAATGAAACTGAAAGGTTAGTAGATGATAATATGCTTAAATCTGGTATAATTAGACCTAGTGTTGGTCCTTATTCTAGTCCTATCATCTTCATTGAAGGATTTCAAAGGCTCACGAAAAAGATTTCATCTTAGTAGTGGTTGACAGATTGACTAAATATGTTCATTTCCTTGCACTTAGCCATCCCTTTAGGTGGTCAAGGTGCCTCAATGGAACTAAGCCTAAGTGGTTGAGTTGGGCTAAGTTCTGGTTTAACACTAACTACAACAATTCTCTGAAATTGACTCCTTTCAAATCATTGTATGGTGGTGACCCACCCTATCTTCTGAAAGCAGCCACAATTCTGTCAGCTGTGGAAGAGGTGAACGTGTTGACCAATGACAGGGATCAAATGTTACATGATCTCAAAGGAAATTTGGCCAAAGCACAGAATCAGATGAAGAAGATTTGGTGTATCTCAAGTTACAACCATACACTAGTGGTTTTTAATTCAACATTTATTAATCAGGTATGTTGATATTGGGTCTTTGTATGTGGAACTTAAACTAGAATTATGGCTGATGCCTACTCTCTAAGATTGCAAACTGTGTTTCATATTACAATTTATACCTTATGTTTGCGTTTATAAATATGCATTACAAAAACATTCCACCAAAACACACAGAAAAATTAAATTCCAACTAGCATAATGGAACAAAGAGAAAGAGTTGGACATGAAAAGATACTGATAATTGATATAATCATAGCGATTGATCTTTGCTTTAGTGCACTCAATCTGCTAGCAGTAGTGTGATATGATATTCACTTATTCAGAGTATTAGTTATTAGAGAACCATTTGGAAATTTTTTATAATTTCAAATTCAAAAGTTCCTAGCAAATTTAATGGGCAACATAAAGATTATGTAAAAAGGCTTCATCCATGAACAACCTTCAAAGATTCTTTGCATGGAGATGCAGTCAAGAGTCAGACCTACAACGGTAGTACTTAGAGCAGCCTCTATTATGAGGATTTGAGGGGGGAGGAAGACATCCTCCACTGTTACTATAAGCTTCACCAGAGCCACCACCATTGCAAACTGGTTTGTCTCTCTGTAAAGCTCCATTGGAAATGTATGACTTCTGCTCCAGAAACCTTCGACTTATTTCTGACTCCATCAACAGCTCATCTTCTTGATTACAGTCAGCTATGGTGCCATTGCATCTGCCTACATGACTGGTGAATGAGAGCACAGTGCAGCTGCTGAAATGCATAAAGCTGAAGAGCATGAAGTAGAAGAAACAAAGTCTAATGGTCGATGGTTTTGCAGCCATTCTTCTGTTCTGAGTCTTGGATGTACACTTCCTTCCACCTTCCACTAAGAAGCACTATATAAAGAATATTATATTATATGACACCACCCTTTTGAAAAAGATGCAAGTTGCATTAGTGACAAGCTGATGGAACGCACTTCACCAAACTCTTTGGACAACATGGAAATTATGTTATTTTCCATGTGCTACAGATGGTTTTTCTTTCTTTTCTGTGAAGACTATGATTTACTTCGCTAATAATAATGTATATGTAAGAGATAATTCAAATTAAGTGGCTCTCTTGAAGATAAAATTCAAATAATATCTTTCTATTTGTGGCCCCTAAAACAAGTCTTCATAGGAAACACATGATTGGTTTTGTGGCATTTAAATATGATGATGCTTGGTTGGTTTTTATTTTTGTCCATTCTTTGTAAAATTTAAGTTTATAAAAGAATTGTGCAAAAAGAAGCAGAAAGTCATGGGAATAAATAGTTACTTATCTGTTTTAGCCAAGTTTCTTATTGAAGACCTTACACATACTTAAAAAAGAATACATGAACAAATGTGGGGTAAGGTAAATAGGATTATAGGAAGGGAGTTATGATGACAAAAGGAAAAGGAAAGAGCAGAGACAAAGGTGAGTGAGTGTTGACTTAAATTATGCATCTAAAATATTTGGTACATATTTCTCTAAGTTGCCCAACCTAAACTCAGTCTTTGTGACCTCAACCAACAGGTGATTGGTGGGATCCTAACAAAATGAACATAACTTATCAAATTATTACACATGTAATTTGCAAAGCCAAGGATAAAACTGTGATTTGAGTGTGTTAATTGGAATTGGTTCCTATCATTTTCTTCCTCTATTATTTTAGATTAATTACAGAAAGTGGCACACATCGCACAGGTTTGAATAGCATTTCTCATCAATTATATGAAACAGCTTCTTTCAACCTCAGTGTCGGTGTGACTCGGTTGAGGCCAATACATAAAAACAGACATAAATGATCTAAATATTACTATTGGTCAAGTGCTTCTGTTTAACATCAAGACATGTAAAGGTTTGTTTTTATACATTTAACATGGTAAATACAAAATGGTGGTGAAGAGGCTTATGTTTGCACGTAGGACACTGGTTTTTTAAGGATCTAGTTTATATTCTTTTGTGGGTGCAAATGTTTAGATTTGTTTTGTACTGTGGGACAAAGGGGTTTGCCTAAAATAGATACTTCTTCAAATATATGTACACATTTGTGGGACAACAAGAGTGCTATTTGGTGTGAGAATTTCGTAGCTTGAAAGCAAGATACTAGACTCTATGTCATTATAGAGTTTGTTATTTGTGCCTGCAAAAACAACACATGGCCAGCAAAACACTAATCAATTCATTATATTATAGCAGCATAGATATTTTTATTTTCATCATAGTATAAACTACGAAAGTATGTGGGAGGATCATTGTATGCAGACTAGTTGTTTCCCGATTTGCACTCTTATTTTCAGGATAATATCAACTGCATAAATATAAAAGATGAAAATGGCATATATGATTTCCTTTACCTTCCCATTGAATGTTCCCGAGGACTTCATTCTGCAGTTGCATATCATAAGGCCAAAAAATAAGGCATAAGAAATAGGTTTCGTGCACAACTTTTCTCTAGAAACTATAAATCCTATTCTATAATAGGTGTTTCTATAATAGTGTTGCCCATCTCTTTTGATGATTCATTTTTACTTTTGTGTTTAAGGACCTTGTGGACATAACTAGAAAAATCTTTTGACTTGGATGCAAACCATAGCTTTAATAACAGTAACAACAAAGTTTTATCAAACAAGTCTTTTTTAAGATATAGAGGATGTAATACATGGATAGACACTAGTTTAATCTTTATCAATCAGTATAGTGTTTTTGAAACTTTTTGAGGCAACCAATGATATTAGTGATAATAAATAATTCTAAATTTTGATTTATTTAATCATGTTTTTTTAAAGTGTGAATAAAGAAAAATAGATCTTTATGATAAAAGCAAACACGCATACAAAAATAATATAAGTATATTCAAAAGTTCAAATGATAGAGATTAAATAAAAACTAAACATAAGACAAAGATTAGATGCTGCCCGAAGAAGATATTTGAAGTTTAGACAAACAAAAATATATGACAACATAAGAGCACAAAGAAACTAGATCATGTCACGAATAAGAAGTAGACAACATGTGGATATCATAATAAACAATTTGAATTACTAATCCATTTACTCTTCATCAATGTTGAATCAAGGATTCCCATGTAAATTTTAACAAAGCGAACCAACCATTTAAATAATTGTATGCTCAATTCGGTGTTATTAGCACTATGAAGTATTTCTAGAGAAAAAAAATGTCTTATGCATAGTAAGTTGAGTGCTACAGAAAAATATGTCAACCAAAAGACAACCATACTCCAATGAAGCATTGACTCAAGGATAAATGATTTGCATGATAGTTCCAATGATATTTTACGAGATATCTATAATTAGAAGTTTTTCCATGTAGAAAGGACGATTGAATCTATAAGCCATTCTACATGAATATATTATTCTGCATGAAAAAGTGCTTGTAAATATTCTCTCTTTAGCAAGGAGTTTTTATAGATCATATACAAAATAAATGGTTAGCTCTAGTAAGGGAGGAGTTTGAATAGAGCTAAAAATTTCTTGGAAAACTTTTCTTGCAAAAATGCCTATTAGACGCTTAGGGGGTCGTCTATTGGGTTTGCAAACAAGTTCAACAAATGCTTTTGTAAACTTTTTAAAGATGGTCACGAGTAGAAAAAGTTCTTTGGCAATGGGTATTTATTCTTAATCGTCACTTCATTGAATTGACGGTACTCAATGCACTTTCACATGTCACCATCTTTCTTTTTCACCGATAACACTTGTGCTTCCCAAGGGAATACACTTGGTCTCACAAACTATTTTTGTAAAAGTTCCTTCACTTGCTTCTTCACCTTAACTAGTTCTACTAAAGACATGCAATATGGACAATAGATATCCGACTAAAACTTGGGATTAGGTCTATTGTGAATTCAAGCTCTCTTTATGGCAGGAACTTAGTTATGACTTCAGGAATGACTTTAGGGAACTCGTTAACAATGGGAACGTTATTCACATAAAGAGATTCTTCTACAACAAAAGAAAATAAGATCATAAAAGCTTTAATATCTTTTATTTGTCTAGAGTCACCTTTACTTAAAAATCTAGAGTTTTTTTCATGAAGGTGTACTAAAGATCAAAGTTTTATGTTTGTAGTTAGAGAAGGACGTGATTGGATGAAAACCAATCAATTCCTAATACTACATCCAAACAAGAGAATGTGAAACAAATCATGTCTATTGAAAAAGTTCTACCATGTATGATCACAAAACATCCTAAGCATGCAAAAGAAGTAGTAATGGATTCATTAGTAAGACTAGATACCACAATATCATAGGGCATGAATATGATAAGAAAATCAAGATTCTTCACACAATCGCTAGCTCCTGAATCATAAAAAACATCAATAACTCTATCACATATGAAGCATTTACCTCGAATGAGATTATCAGATGTTGTTGCTTTAGCTCCAATCATTGTGAATTTTTTTCCCGAAATCTTCGGTTTAGCACCATTAATATTTTGTTGTGCAAGTTGCATTATTCCTTAAGTTTTATCAGCTTTCTATTGTGCAAACCATCAATTGCTAGCAAGATGTCTCGTCTTTCCATAATAGTTTCAATTAGTTAACTATGCATACAATTTTCAAATTTATAAATGGTCTCAACAGATGGATTAGAAATTTTGTTTGGATTAGGGATGTTAATAAGGTTGGTTTGGTTATTATTAAATGGAATTTTGGTGGAAGTTCTAAGCACGATGGGGGTCTGCAAGTGCTTAATTTGCAGGTGAAAAACAAAGCATATCTTCTTCGGTTAGCTTGGGATTTTGCCTACACAAATATGCCTTGGTCTAATATTATTGTGTCTTCTTCTCATTCTTCGTTTATTTGACCTGATATTAATGAATATTATGATATTGTTTTACATAATAATTTTTGGACTGTTGAGAGTGGTGATCAGATTAATTTATGGAATGATTTATGTTATTTTTTTAAATGTATTTATTTTATTACTGGGGTGCCTTGTCTTGAAAGAATTAGTCTTACCTCTACTATTGTTGATTGTTGGAATGACTCTGGTTGGTATCTTTCTCCAAATAATTGTAGACATCCTTATATTCATTATAAATCATTTGGTGCTCTTGGATTGGTATGTGATATTCTTAATTAGGCATCAAATGTTGGTAATAGACGTTATACTTCAGCAACAACCATTTTTCTTGATCCTAATTTAATATCTGGGTTCTCTCGTAAACAACAACTTATTGCTCGCTCCAATACCAAAACAAAATATAGAAGTTTAGCTTAAACCTTTATTGAACTTTCATGGATTTCTACTTTACTCACATAAATACAAATTTTCCTACACTACTCCAATACTTTTTATGTGACAATCAAAGTGTTGTAGCCATCACTCACAATCCAATTTTTCATAATTGTACTAACACATAAAGATTGATGTTGGTTTTATATTTATCATATTCCTGCTCTTGATCAGTGGGCATATGATCTAACAAAGTCGTTATTTTAAGCTCAATTTATGTTCTTCGAAACAAATTCAATGTGAAAACATTTTCTTCCGAAAAATCATCTCCTTGACTTTGAGGGAGATGTTAGTAAGAATTGTTAGTGTACACCTGCCCAATTGTTTGCTTTTTTTTTGTTAGTGTACAACTATCCAACTGTTTGCTTGTTTGTTAGTGTACAATTATCCATCTGCTTGCTTGTATGCTAATGTACATGTGTCAAGATGAGAATTGTTACTCCAGAGTTGTCCAACTATTTGCATGTTTGTTAATGTACAATTGTTCATTGTAAATTCATAACACACAACTGTTGAACAGTGTAAATATTATAAATACTTGTAATGGTCATTTTATTTGTTGTTGAACAATTAATAAAATTCTCTCATTTAAGACTCTCTAAGACTATTAAACAAAATTCTCTCATTAAGATTATCTAAGATTATCTAAGACTATTAAACGCAAAATCATGTATTTCAATTAGAAAAAATATTTCAAATGATTTTTAATATATTCTAGTATGTATTTCTATGAATTATACATGGTTTACCTTGATTCTCATATTTTATAAAGTTTTAGAATAAAAAATTCTATAAATCTTATTAGTGATAGATTTTACAACGAAAATACTGACCAAATTCAGAATGAATAGAAATTTTAGTTAAAATATTTATATTAATTAAATTCATAATGCAAATCAATTATGTGACAAGTTGAATGCAAATTTAATATTACAATCCAAATGAACAATAATGTTTAAAAGTTGTCAAACTCCCTCTCCATTAGTCATTCTACCCAAAGTAAAACTCAAAAAGGTTAGGATACAATACTTACATTAGGATTTTTTAAAATTTATAACATTTAACTAACTTACATTAAAATTAGTGTAACTCATACCATTTGTTTTTTCAAAAGAAGAATGTCTTTTATCACATTCAATATCTAAGGCAAATTGAACTTCAATTTAATACAGATCATCTTAGTTTGAGCCAAAAACATTTTAACAGATCAACTTCAATGTATTGTTGAGAATCATCTTCCATTTTGCAAGATACCAAAAAGCATATATAAGGATTGTCACCCTGGATTATGACTTTACACCTTTTCTTACATCCCTGTTTAAGCTTTCTTGTCTTTGCATATATGATGCCATTGACACTCAGTAGGTCACTTGTATAGGTTGTCTATTTGATCCCTGTATTGAGTCACAACTCTATCTCTTCTAATTTTCATGGTGGGTGTCATCAGACCATTATCAATCTACCATTAGAGAAAAGGATGAACCAAATTTATCAGTTTTGTTATGTAAATAACAAATCACATACAAGATACTACGACTTTGAATTCGATTCAAAAATCTCACCGTGAAGGGTTCATTTACAAGAAGGATTGGTCCAATTTGAAATGGTGATTTAGACATCCTGCATGATGAACATGACACAAAGAATGGGAAAAATGCAAATCAACCAAGATTATTATAGAGTATAGAAAGGAAATAAAATCAATGAACACCAATTAGGTAACATATACTTTTTTTTTTCCATTTTTTTTTGGTCATCAAGAATATTAACATGTGATATCCTAATAGAATATTAGGAGAAAATCATTAAATAAAAAATAATTAATTATTATATTTATTAAATTAAATATTATTTTAGAGATTATTTTTTTTAATATCTAAAGTAGTTTTTATTATTAATAAAATTTATAAACTAGTTTTTTAATTAGTATCAAATTACCTATTAATTAATTTAGATTCTTACTAGCTAAAATTTTGGTAACTAATTAGATACCAATTTAAAAAATAATATATAAATTTTATTTATAATAAAAACTACTCTAAATATCAATAAAATAATATTTAATTTAGTTAATATAATAACTAATTATTTTTTATTTTTAAAATTAATTCTATTTTTTAATGAAACTAGTTATAGGAAACAACTCTATTTTATTTTGTGAGCATGAAAGATAGTATGAAACCAATTTGTTTGAAAACAAAGAGTTGAGTCCCCTTAAATATTGCTCAAAACTTTTTTTGAAAGATATAGTTAATAGTGTCTTTCCCTAACATAATAAGCATAAACTTTTTGATGCATTGAAAAGAAAGAGAAGTGAAAGCATGTCTTACCAGGTTTTTAACTCTTTATAAATTAGGGTCTTAACTTTTTCCTCACTGACATCTGAATTGTCAGAATTTATAATTGACAATTTCCTTGCTACCATCAACACTTCTTCTTTGTTAGGAACTATTACAGCTCCTAGACGACGCTTATCCTTACAGTTATTAACAACAAGTTAAATCACTAAGAGTTCATAATAGGTAGTGCTTCATCTATAAGAAAATGAAAGAATCTAAGAGTTCACCTGCCCAACAATAACAATTTGTTGAATTAAGCAACTCCTCATTGCAGCTTCTTCAAGTTCCCCCGGTTCAACGTTTTCACCTTCTCTTATTAGAACAAGTGGTTAATACTTGAAAAGGGAAAAATAAAAGCCTCGTAATCATAAGGATTTTGTGCACAGGAAGAAATTGAAATTGAGGTTTCAAAAATATATTGAATAATTTGATTATTATTATTTTCTTAATAGTGTTGAAACTTCAACTTACCTGTTAAAAGCACGATAGTGTCTTTAGCACGACCTTCCACAACAATCATACCACTAGAGTGACGACTCCGCCCAGTTGAATGATGGGGAGAAATCCACCCTATATCACCAGTATTCAGCCATCCATCCCCATCTAAGGCCTCACTTGTAGCTAAATCATTCTAATACAAACACAGATAACTATCACAATTTCATCCACAAAACAGCACTAATAGAAGCACTCTAACAGAGCAAATTACCTTGAAGTATCCTTTCATCACTTGTGGACCCCTGACTTTCAAAATTCCCTTTGAACCAGGTGGAAGAACTTCACCAGTTTCAGAATCTACAATTTTGAATTCTGTTTCATGAATTGGATGCCCAATAGATCCAAGAACCTTCACAAGATTGTATCTGTAACATTCTTAGATAAATGCACCACATGATGCACATTCTTCTTCAAATAATACATAGAAAGTTGTAAAACATTATTCTTCAATTTTCAATGCATTAAATAAGTTGCTTACATTACACCCAGGTCGTCTAGCAGCAACAACTGGTGAAGTTTCTGTTAAACCATATCCATTTTGTACTTTAACACCAATTGCCTGCATGACATAAAAGAAGCAGTAATGTGAAGTGGCCAAGTAGAGTCCAAAATATTTGTTACAAGTTACACATGTTTTGAAATATCATACCTCAAAAAACTTATCTACTTCCCATGGCAAACTACCACCTCCACTTATTCCAGCCTGTACAGAACCAAGAAGTTTCTCTCGTCAAACCACAATCTCCAAAATCATGAACAATGACACAATATGGTGCATATGAATCAACAATATATCTCTCTCCAAACTCAAGATTGGATCAAAGTTCTTGGAAAGTCATAACTAATTCTTTCTATTTTGTGAATACAAAATGGATACTTATGAAAAGTAGACGAAAAATCTTCTGTAGAAACTTATAAAGGTGAAAGTAGGATTACAAGATTTTTTTTATCTTATCCAACAAAAATTGAACACATAGTCTCACAACCTTTTGCTATGATTTTTAATAGTAATCCAATGTAAGAATATTAAAATTATATAAATTATTAAAACTAATTTGGTTAGTTAGTACCATAACTATCAACATCCCTTTGTTCGTTAGGCTTCAACCTGACCAAGGCCCAATCGTCCTTAAATGGAATAAAAAGTAACACACAAAATAACAAAAGAAAGGTTGTTTCTTCCTGCACCTCTTTATATTCTTCTCTCACCTCCATAAATTTTCATATTTTAAAAAATGTCTCTCTGTAATATGTAATATTTTGGATTAAGTAATCTAGAAGTCTTTTTTTTCAAATTTGTAATTCGCTTTTGGATTATATAAAAGTGCAGGAAGAAACAATCCAAAAGAAATGGTAATTACCCAAGTTGTTTTTGCAGTCCCTATAAGCCTTTCAAAAAGAACCCTCGTTATAATCTCCCTACAAATACAAGGAACTTTAACCGAAAGGGGACACTTGAACATTATGGTTTAATTCCACCTAAACTCTTAACTAGAACATGGTCTTCTAATATACTCATTTTGATGCTTAATTTTATGTAGACATTTTGGTGTCCATGATATAAAATGTTATTATTTTCGTTCTTGTGAGTAAAGTGTAGTCATTTGCCAAGCATAACCCTACCTAATCAAGATATATAACGTCATAATACATCTCGTATATAACATCTTCCGTAAAAGATAAAACCTTGATAATTGATACAAATAATTTCTTCCTCTATGCGGTGATCTCCAAGAAAAATTTTATATGTTTCAGCCTCCAAGCTTTCAAATTGACTCTTCAAATCTTGTTTGCAAGCTTTACAAGGCGATCTACGGGCTCAAACAAACTCCACGCTCATGGTTTTAAAAGCTATGTAACACTCTCTCCGCGTTTGGTTACTCATGAACTAAAACAGATTCTTTGCTTACTAAAATTTACAACAATGTTAAATATTTGTTATGATATGTGTCGATGATATAATTATTATATGTAGTTCCGACTTCATTATTTTCTTGGAGTAAAGGCTTCATGAACTGCTAGTGGCTCTCTTCATCTTCCATAAACCAAAATACATAAAGGATTTACTGCATAAATCAGGCATGACTACGTCCAAGCCCCATCCTACACCAATGATATCCTTTATGTGTCTAACACATGATGGAACCACTGTCGTTGAAGATCCTTCCTTGTATCAGTCCATTGTTGGTTCTCTTCAGTATATTCTAAGCACACGTCTAGAATTATCGTATGCTACCTTGTTTGAACTCAGCCACATGGTCTTCTCCTTCACAAGTCTCAACAACTCATTATCACTGGTTTTGACGACTTGATTGGATTCTGACCCTGATGACAGAAAATTCACTACTATCTACACAGTGTTTCTTAAGAAAAATCCAGTGGCGTGGGCTTCCAACAAAAAAAATGTGGTCTCTAGGAGTACTTCTAAAGCAGAATATCGTAGCATTGCAACAACTTTAACTGAGATCAAATGGACTCATAATCTCCTACATGAATTACGCATACCATTTTCAATACCGAAGATTTACAGTGACAATCTGGGTGCAATTTTTCTTGCCGCAAATCCAATAATGCACTTGAAAACTAAACAATTTGATATAGACTTGCATTTTGTTCGTGATGCCATACAACACAAGGAAGTCCATCTCATTCACATTCCAGATACTCTATAAATAGTTGATCTTCTAACTAAACCATTGTCTAGATAATCATTTTCATCTTTCACAGATAAACTAAGAGTTATTTCCAACCAAACCATTAGTTTATGGAGAGATGTTACATAAAATAAATATAAATACGTCTACATGAACGCTTACATGCAATATGCGTTATAAATATATCTAGTGTAGTGGCTCTCGAGTTGTATCATTCAATCTAAGATCATAAACTTTCATTACTTCTTTTTATCTCTTTCATTTTTTCCAAACTCTCATTCGAATTCACACATTCCATGGGCAGAGACCAAAAATTTTATATACAAGGACCAAGATGATAAAAAAAATTAGAGAACAAAAAATTATATGTATTAAAAGATAAAGTAGTAGAAGAGAACAAAACCTTTGATATTCCAATAGCTGAATGGATTTTATTGTAGACAAGTTTCTTTGCCAAAATATGAATTGGAAGTAATAATGTGGCAATAATTCTGGCCCACAGCCACTCCAACATTGAATAGACGTAGGAGGCCTGCTTCTTGTTCATTGGTAAACATTTACCCTAAAACATATTTGAAATTAGCAAAAGAAATATCTTTGGTGAGAAATAGTTCTGCAATGATCCTCCTCATTCAAGCAAATTTTGCTTCACACATCAATTAGTATTTCCAAATCATCATGTGGTTTACCCTTTTCACTTTCATTTTGGATAAAATAAGAAATCATTAAGAGAGAATTCCGAAAGCAAGAAAAGAGAAAATGGAAAGAAAACACAAATTTTATAGAAAGTGTAAGGAAATTAAGAATCAAAGTAGGCCTGAAGAAGCACGTTGACACTTTGGAGATCAGATAAAGTGAAGAGATTCACAAACCTCATAAATACGCTTATATTCCATGTATGCTAAGCTCACCCTAATGAATGTTAGTGCCACAACCCTTCTAACAGCAGAACTCGTAGATATCTGCTTCATGATCCCACTACAAAGGAAACAATCAACAAAACCAATGAAAGTTAACTTCCTAATAGATTACATTTTACTACGATCTAATTATTAAATAAAAACAAATTTTAAAAAACAAAATAATTAATTATTAAATCTTCAAACATTTGCCTCAAAATATTGTTCAGAAACCAAATTCACGCACCAATGATTATTCATTTAAAGAGGATATTTACCTGTACAATATTTCAAAAACTAAAGGAACAGAAATCAAGTAATGTGGTTGATAGCGTTCCAAGTCATCCTACAAAATTAGAAAGGAGAGTGCATGTTACTAAACGTGCTTATAATATCAATCTAACCAAGATATCAACTATTCTAGTAATAGTTAATATGAAAGTTTTTTATAAAAAAAATGTGCATATAATAATAAGAAAATAACCAATTATCACTACAAGAAAAACATGAAATAGAAATCAATTTTTAGAGACTAAAATAATTAGTTGCAATAGTAAATTAGAGACTATTTTAAAAACTAAAAAAAAAATTGGTCTATAAATTAGTTTCTATTATTGTTAAATAGTTTTTAAATTAGTATCTAATTAACAACCAAAGTTTTAACTACCAATTATTTAGTTTCTAAATTTGGTAGCAAAAACCTTAGTTGCTAATTAGATACCAATTTAGAAACTATTTAACAATAATAGAAACTAATTTAGAAACCAATTTTTTTTTAGTTTCTAAAATTGTTTCTAATTTAGTTACTATTATAACTAATTTTTTTATCTCTAAAAATTGGTTTTTATTTTATGATTTTTTTTATAGTATATGTATTTCTTTTTATCATGCTACTACTAATAATAACTGTTGAACTGAAACAATGATCCAGTATTTGAAGAAAAATAAATCTGGTATTGGTTTTTTTCTTTTATCAACCCTAATTTTGATGTTACAGTGTTTATATAAAATGAGCAAAAAAGATACCTTTAGATTCCTGACAGTTGTGTACTGTTGCTGAATACCACATGTGAAAATGAAGTACTCACAAGCTCTTTCGTATGCATGCCAAGGTGGCAGCATGCTTAGAAATCTATCCCCAACTTTTGCAGGTACGATGTCCCATAAGTTTTTTATCTACAAATAAATCACTCATATCAAGTGTAGAATAATGGATAAATTATGTTTTTAATATCTAAAATGGACAAAGTAATAAAATCATTTCAAAAGATATTGATTTAATTAATACAAAATGTAAATATATTTTAGCTGAAAATATATATAGTGAATAATATACTTGTAAAAATTTATTAAATATAAACTAATTTTATATTAAAAAAATTATTAAATAGAAATTATTTTTAAAGATAAAAAATAATTAATTATTATATTCATTAAATTAAATATTATTCTATAAAATAAATAATTATTGATATCTGAAGTAGTTTTTAATAGTAATAAAAAATTATAAATTAATTTTTAAATTGATATTTAATTATTTATCAAAGTTTTAGATATCGATTATTTTAGATTCTAAAAGTTAAAAGATAATTATATACAAAATGTAGAAATTTTTAATTTTTTATTAATAATAAAAACTAATTTTATAATGAATATTAATAATAATATTATTATTAGTATTGAAAATAATAATAATCAATATTAGTAATGATAATATTTTATTTTTATGAAAATAGTTATATTGTTAAAATTATTTTTCTCATTATAATTATTATTAAGATTATTATAATTCATATATTATTATAACACTTTTTATAATAAAATTGAAACCGTATGAAAAGTACGACTTTATTTAAATTGAAGTTATATTTCTAGATACAGCTATACTTTAGTTTAAAAAATTAAATTAAAAATTGTATTTAAAAGTTGAGAATCATCTTCAACACCAACCAAATAAAATGACTTAGAAAAACTCTAAAGATATGTAGTCACAATAATATTTATGGAAGGTATGTGATGAAACCTGATGCAGAAGATTCTGGTGAGTGAGCATAACACCTTTCGGATTTCCAGTAGTTCCACTTGTATATATGAGAGTAGCAATACTATCTGACTTTATTGCTTCATAAATATAACGTTGTTCTGCATTTAATATTGAAAGTACCAAAAAATAGCACATTACTTCATAAGTCATTACTGTTTTCTGCAGAATCAAGAGTAGAACTAGTATTGATTTGATAATGTATAACGTAATTAACGATGACAAGTTCTTGTATATAAGTTTTCTGAAGTGCATATATTATATTTAAAAGATTGGAACACATAAAACTTCACTAAACATCATTTTTTCAGTTATATGGAAATATAGTTTAAAAAAATTAAAATAGATATATTATATTTTATTCAATTTTGTGGTGTCATTTATATCATAGAGTCTCATGTTATGTATTTTTTCTCTTTCTTAATATACTAACTTTTAATTTTAAAAAGTATTTTAACTTGTGCATTCCACATAACATAAATATTTATTTTACATTATTATATTTTATAATGAATAAATATTTTAAATTTTTAAATTATATTCTTATTAAAATTCATAATAAATAAATATTTTCAATATATAAATTATATTTTAGATTTATAATAAATAATTTAAAATGTGATATAATGTTATTTTAAATTGAAATGAATAAACAGTTTAAAAAATTAAGTATCTATCTATATATATATAAACATATATATATATATATATATATATATATATATAATTTTTTTATTTCTTTCCAAATTAAATATTTTATATTTCACTTTAGAGCAGTGGTAGAGGACAAAAATGAAAATACTTTGTACTATATAAAGTTCAGTTGATCTCGGATCTACAATAGTGAAAGAACCCTGTAACAATAATCGAAATGTTCAGAATAATAAGATGACGGATTGTACCCTTAATTAACAAATTTTTAATTAATAATCATTCATTAGGAAAATGGATAGTACTAATTCAATCCATGCATCAAAATACTAGTTATAACTCTATAAATAAATTGACATTTTACATATATCTAATTACATTTAATAGTATTTATTTATAATTTATTAATAGACAAGATTTACTTGTCCGTCAGACCAATTAAATGAGAAGATTCTGGAATCACTATAAGAGAGTAAGCATAGTGGAAGAGGAGTTACTCTCGACTCCCGTTAGTACAATTGGTATCTTTCATGGAACCAAGGTGAATTCTTTAAGAGGTTATACGCTATCAACAAAGAATATGCCAAATAATGATCGACAAAGAGGCTCATACTCACTCGTGTGATATGAGCGATGCAAAAAATATCCAATGAAAAATGACTCTCAATTGACAATGGGTCACGTGACCAAAGAATTACAGTTTAAAGATCTCTTGTTACTCAAATACTACCACAAGTATCCAAGATGTTAACTAGATTCAATGAGTCAATGATAAAGCATATTCGATGAGAACATAACACAAGGGTTGATTTACTGTCAAATTGCAACTACAAAGAAGAAAGACCAATATCAGTCTGCCATATAGTAAACGATACAAGCTTCCAGTATTGATCAAAAATGGGGAATGCATTGATTAAGACGAAAAGATCATGCTAAAAATGTTTTCTTGCTTCATTGTTGTCGACAAAGAGTTATTCAAAAGAAGTTACTCTATGTCCCTTTTGAAATGTCTCACCAATGACCAAGGAGTATGCAACTTCCACTTTGGAGGAAGGACAATGTCAATTCGGGTCCTATGGATTGGGTACTAGTGACCAACACTACATGATAATTGTGCTATGTGAAAAAAATGTATTGGTTACCAAGAGCATGGGAATATGTTACACTCGAAACCCAAAAGAGTTAAATCACGTCAATTTATTGTCATTGTTTGTAGCATCGAGTATGAATATGATAGGCCTATTCTCGCTCGGTAAAGGCAAATGCATGTTTTTCTTGGTAGCTATTGACGGCTTCACAAAGTGGAATGAGGTCGATCTCTAGAAACGTTCATGGTTTTATTTGGAAGAATATTGTCTGTCGATATGGCATCCCCTACACAATTATAACAGATAATGAATGTTATTTCACTAATTAGGATCTTATCACCTTTTACGAGGGTCTCAACATAAGACATATTACTAGTTCATTTGGGCATCTTCAAATGAATGATCAAGTCGAGACCACCAACAAAGCTATCCTAAATGAGCTGAAGAAAATACTAGGAGTGGGTAAGGGAAGGCGGACAGAGGAATTGCTAAAGATTATATGGGCATACATGTGTACACTTTAGTGATCGACATAACAAACTCCATATAGCTTAAGGTGAAGTTGGTGAGTCCTCACTAAGAAGGCAATTTTTTTACATAAACATCAATGACAAAAACCTAGCAGCCACCTTAGACTTGTTTAGCAAATTAAGGGATAAAGTTCGAATAAAAGAGGAGACTTACAAAGTTAGGGCATCAATAAGGTATGATTCAAACATTAAGATAAGAAACTTCCAAAAGGGAATATTTGTATGATGGATGAGGAACGACGCTAAAAAAATGAAGGCAAGTTGTCATAAAACTTGGAAAGACCTTTTTGGAACAATAATGAAGTAAAAAAATGGAGCATATCAACTCGAACGGCTTGTGGGAGACCTAATACCAAAAATATCAAACATTATGCGTCTAAAGTTTCATTTTAGTTAACTTATATTCAATGGTAAATGTACTCCTTCCTCACTTGATTTTTTTCCCTAAAAAAAATTTTAGGCGAGAAGGTTTCAGCAAGATACATGAATAAAATTTCATTTTTACACAAATTTGGGTCCGATTAAAATACATATATATCTTAATCAATGGAGTTTTAGTGTGATCCCTCACAAATATTTAGTGAGTCCAGGACGTTTCACATTGATCCCTCTAAAATATAAAAATGGATTCGACTAGGGAATTTTCGCCATACACAACCCCTCTCGATTACCATTACTCAATAAAAAGTTTTAACGACACAAACTTGCAAAAATTCAACAAACTATTTTATTAATCAAAAGTCAAAGAGAAACTCACCAAAAAAATTACATTGTAAGAATAGTCATTCCCTAACAAAACCCAAAAAAAAAAGCTATTTGAAAAAACAAACTAACAAGAAACAACAGAAACTAACAAGAATTAGGACCATTGGTCATAATCAACTCCATGCTCGACATCAAGAGAGTGCTTTACACCATCAACAACACATTCCCAGCAACATTGGCACATGAGATGTCATCAACCAACACCAACTCACTCGAATAGACATATTTGTCAACATTAAATTTACCTTCATGAGTCAGGACATTATAGAAAAAGAAGGTATGGTGAACAACATGATTAAAACCTTCTTCGTGGGGCTAAGAACATATTGTTAGAGCTTTAGAAGCTCGGCTTTAGCCTTCCCCTTGCTAACATTTTCTTCTTCATAAGCCAAAGTCATATTTGTCAAACTTTACTCCAAATCCTTCATCTCGATGGCCATACTTTTTTCCTTCTACTCTGACATCAACGATTGAGTCCTCCAAGATGCCCTATTGGTGGCAAGTTATCACGTTTGGACTCTTTGCCAATTCTTCAAGTGCAAAGTTAGCTTCCTAGGCATCCTTCAAAGAGCTTTCCAATTTGGCCAACTCAATCCTTAATTTTTTCACCTCGCCAAATGAAAAAAAAAACCTTTTTTCCACCTCGACGCTGACAACTCAAGTCAGTCTGCCCTGTTTTTGGCTCACAAAATGCGGAATGGATTGGACTTCTCGCATAAGAATAGGCCCATGAGATTCCGGGCCAACTTGCATAAAAAATGTTTTTTTTTAAATTAATGAAAAATGAATTTTCAAATGCAAATTTTGAATAAATTTATTTTTGTTTATTAAATTAAATTTTTTTCTCATTTAGATGAATTAGATAAACGGTCTCACAATATTATTCCCACGACACATGTGTAATAAGATATGTGTAAAATAATTATTATGATGTTCTCATTTTCAATGAAATTTTTATTTTAATTGTACTTATAAAATATTTTATTAAATATATACACTTTTTTAAAGTAATACATGTAGACACATGATTACTATTCTAATTTAAAAATAGTATAAAATAATATTTATAATATTATGCATATAAATAATATTATATTTAAATTTTATTATAATAATGACTTAGGTCCGACTATTACATTGGATGAGTATTGAAACCTAAACGACTTATGCATTTTAGAAAGAAAAAAAAAATCATCAAGTCTTGCTGAAATTTTTCGAAGGTGTTATGAATTAAGGATTGAGGGAAATTTCTTCTTGCACCCCAAACTTCAAAAAAAAAAACTCAAATTATACTTTGACCTTTTTCATTTAACGTATTTTCTTTAAATTTGAAACATGGAATCAAAGACTTTCCGGGTTATAGAATTTGAAAGTTAATTTTTTTGTTTCGGATTGCACAATTCAGAATACAAATTTGTGTTTCAGATCGTAGAATTTGAGATGGATAATTTTGACATTTTTTAGAGTATGAGGGTACTAGAAGAAATTGTAGAGTACAAAAAAAATTCCAAAATTTTAATATATGCAGGACGAGTCACCGGATTAAAATAAGCAGTCAACCCCGAATTTTTTCTTATCGGCCTAGGTCAGCCCGTAAAACTCATCCTGCATTTCCATCCCTAGTTTAGAACATAACTTAGCCATGAAAAAAATTTTGGAACTCCACATTTTTATGGGTTTCAAATTTGATGGAAAATACCTATTTTAACTAGATATTGATTAACGAGACTTTTGAATCCTTTATCCTAGTAATTAGTAACTTTATTTCTATAATTTTAAAATCAACATTTTATCTTTTATAAACTATTTCTAAGAATATTTTTGAATTACTCATTCTAAAAAAATTTCAGAATAAAATTTTTAATATAAGCTTTTCATGAGATATATTTTTTAGATTATCCCATTCAATAAATATTTTGAAATTTGTGAATCAAAAATATGTTCTAAATTAAGTAATTGAGAAAGATATTGTAACTATCTATCATAAAAGTGGGATACCTATAGCTCAGAGCAATTGTGTATATCTCATAACTAAGCTCTCACTGTCATCAATGACAATTATGAATAAAACGGTCTACTCAAAGAACTTTTACTGTTAAACGACTATTTATGAAGCAATAAAGGGCCATCATACAGCCAACTCAAGCGTTGCCACTGAAAAGATCTATAAATACCAACTCTTCAAGAATTACAATCTACCTATTCTATACTTTTAACTCTCATTCTCTTGTGCACTTATCACCATCATTGTACTCTTAGTTACTTAAGTATCAAAGAGTTTTTTTCATATTGACCTTCCCCTTTTTGTGGGAGACCAACTGAAAATACATTTAGTGAGGAACATTCAAATTCTCACCAAATAATAGTGTTGATGATATGGTATTCGTCCGCCCACACATATATAGTCCGCATAACTTCTAATTCTTATGGGTTGTTTCTTCATGCATCTCCATAGCTTCTTCTATACCTCTATATATATCAGGCAAAAAAAGACCATTTTGTCCTTAAAAAATATTTTTAGATTCTACAATCTGGATATGTATTTTTTTTCTATTTACACCTCCTCTTGGATTATACAATTTAAAAGATATTTTTGGATCTGAAAATATCATCTAGATTTTACAATCTGGAATATTTTTTTCTTTAAAAAAAATACATTCTAGATTACAAAATCCATAAGGTATTATCAGATCTGGAAATATATTTTGAATTGTACAATTCGTAACAACCCCTTACTATAATATTGGATTGTACAATTTGAAAGGTAAACCTGAATCCATAATTGCCTTCCAAATTTAAGTTCAAAATGTGTTACAGATTTGACAATTCAGAAGGTCATCCATATTCATGTTTACCTTCCAAATTATACAATCTCTATACAATTATACAATTTGTATACATGAAAACAATGAGAAAAAAATAAGCGAATGAAAAACGAAATCTAAAAACACCCCAAAATTTATTCCAACCACCAACATTTATCACCACCATTAACCCTCACAACCAACCACCAACCATCATTGGTCAATACAGCCAACCACAACCAACCACGACAAATATTCAAGAACACTTGAAAATGAAAAATAAATCACCACCCTCTTCACCAATACAAAAACTCTACATGTACTAAGAATGGTACGGATAGAATTTTAAAAAAATATGGAAGTGTAGGAAGAAAGAACGGAGATTAACAGAAAATTTGCCTTCATGAGTCAAAGTGTGGGTCGTCATCCCATGACTTGCATTATTTATTTTTAATTTTTTTTTTTTTTGTAAAGTTATTTATCAGTTAATTATAACTAAATATTTTTATGCACTATATTTCATTAATATTACATATTTCTAGATTTTATTACTAATAATTAATCTTTTAAGTTTTTTTAATTGTTATAATTGCATCAAATTTTTAATTTTATACGATACTGAATGAGATTAAAAATTATTAAGAACTTTTTTAATTTTTGAATTATTTGTTAAATTTACGCAAACTAGCTTATGGAGACGTAAGTGCGCAATTATGTAAGTGAAACCAAACATATTAGCTATAACTGTTATCGAGCTAATCTCGCCCTAATCTATTATTCACCGATCAAATATAAGACGAACAGATGTAATGTTACAACAAAAATCAAATTAAAGAGATCAAAGAAATGCATGAGATAATAATAATAATAATAATAATAATAATAATAATAATAATAATAATGTACTGTAACAATTGTTTATCAAATTAAAGCCTTGAGTTATCTAAAAAAACATTTTGAAATAAAAATCTTAAATAATTTATGATATTTAAAAATATTATGTCATGTATTATTACTAATTTACTATATATCTGATTCAAACTGATTCCCCTTAGGAAGAGTATTATAATGAGAGAGTGAGATAACATACCAGGCTTAGATAATTTCGTGCGACTCTCTGCTCCCAAATCTATGAGTTGAGTGAAAGTAAACACTGGAATGTGCTTGTTTTGTTGAGCAACCAGCTCCGATTTTTCTCCCCAAAGCAAAATAATAAACCTCATGGTAGTGGTTGAATAAAATGTGTTTGCAACCCGGTTAAACATTTCAGAGTTATCCACCACTAGTGCAACGCTGAATAACAATACCATATGTCACCAAAGTCTCAACAATTCAGACCGAAAAATCACCATGTCAAAAACTGTGAAAATGAGTATTGTTGGTTATGGGTCTTGGGCCAACCTTTGGTATTTAGGTAGGAGACCGATGTAAATGAATAATGTAAAGAAAATAGTATAGGACGAGAATTTAGATTAATTAACATTAATCAAATGGTAAAGAGAGAATCATAACGGCAGACACAAGGTTAAGACTGACTCCATATATATTAGGTAAAACCTCACAGATAGAAAGATCACAAATTAGGTTAAGAGCACACTTGTTCTTGACTACCTTAAATGTTTTGGATTTTAGTTGTCTATTGGCCTGTTTAGAACAAGTATCGTACGCGTGTCAATATCGAATACGTGTTTTAACACAGATATATTATTTAAGAGGTGTTTTACTAGTTGCATATATTAAAACCCAACATGAAGTAACATCATCATATATTCATTATGAGACAAACCTTTCCGAGTGGTTGTATATTTGCAAAAGTTCTGCAACTGATGACCTTGAACCTCTTACCACATTTATTGCTCCACTTGCCATCATACCTAGATTCAAAATATAACTTTGATATGATAAAAATAGCGAAACAGTTTACATCATAATATCATTTTTAGTATTAGAACGCTCAAATTTCAAACTAATTTAGAACTTTTACAACTACTCATATGAACATATAAACACTGTACATCTGTCACCAAGTTCAGTACCTCAGATACTGTGCAATGTCAAAAAAATAAAAATTTATTTTCACTAAATGGAGGTAACATCAGAAAAACAAGCAAGTTTGAAGCATGGAGATAACTTTCAAGAAACATAACATTATAGTAACAGTTCCTTCACACATAAGATTTGTGCAACTGGTCCTCCTAGACTCAATACACTGAAAGTGGAGGAAGTGAAATTTCAACGAACCTTGATCTGCTACAAGCCAACGACATGAATTGTCAGCAAAAAGCGCAAGCTTCTCATCAGGTTTTACCCCAATAACTCTCAATCCTTCTGCAAAATCCAAAATTGCCTGCTCCAACTGAAAATTTGAAGCAGAACATAAGATATCAAAGTGAACACAACATAAAGTTGTTTTATTTAATGATCCTCAGATAGTTTTCCTTTGTTTATAAATTATATTAAAACATACTTTATATAGAAATGTTTAAGAAAAAATCTATTCATACATACTTTTCATGGCTTGTTATAGACCAATTCTTTCTTATATACGACTCAAGAAGAAATATGGACATCTTAGTACTCATGTTATATATGGTCACTATACTAGAGAAAGGGAGCAAAAGAAGCTTCTAAAATATTATCAGAATGCATGATAATTTAAAACAATTTGGCAAAAGGCACAGAACAACAGAGAACAAATTTACCTGTTTATAAGTCATGGTTGTAGGAGGATGATGATATGGATCTACTAAGGCTACATTGTCACCATACTTCTCCGCAGAAGATCGCCAAATATCAGGAACCACTTTCCACTCATCTGAAGCCACATCGCCATTATCAAGAAGTGATGAACTTTCTAGAAAAGGGGCGCACCTTCTTATCTCCAATGTCTCTGTCTACATGCAGAAGAATATCATAAAAAAATAATATTATGATCTGCACTCTCAAAACACATACACACTAGCTAAATTGATTGTCCTAGTTGTTTGACACACTAGAGATATCTTAGCTAATGATTCATCAATATCATGCCTCTCAAATCAACTGATGCCATGATATTCAAAGGGGAAAACATGGATTTAACTGGTCTAAGATGAATGAAGATAAAGTAAGTGATATCAATACTCTAAACTAATAACATTCTTAGACATTCATATGTATGTATAATAATGAAAGTTGAATTTTTAATGCTCGGTTTAGAAAACTGGGATCCAAATGAACATATTGGAGCAAAAGGGTAGCCAAGAATTACCTCAGATCGGCAAAATACGCGAAAGTGAGAGAGTGGAGAAGAGGGGGCAAGGGCAGCACCATAATTTGTGGGAGAAAATGTGATCCTAGTGAAATTGGTGCATGAGTTGAAGAGGGGAAGAGCATAATGAGGATTAGAGAAGGTCCTAGTACGGCTGTAGGTGAAGGGAATTACGGCCATTTGGTGATTATCTGGAGCAGGAAAACACAGAGAAGCCTAAAATTGCAGAAGAGTGGCCTAAGACATTGTACCATGAAAATGATTAAGGAGGAGTAGTGGTGGCTCCTTGTAGATGTCGAAGAGAACAAAATTGTCTTACTTGAAGTTACTAGGCGCCGCTTTGTTCGGTGGTAGGTGGGTGGGTGTTAACGACCATGAATTGGAAATTCACTCGTGCCGAGGCATATTACATCACACAACACAACAACTTAAAACATATTATGAACGATGCAAGACCTTCCTTTTTATATTGATTCATATTATGATATTTGATTTATTTTGATTCTGCAATCATTTGCTACTTTAGATATCTAAATATAAACATCAAGATCAAGAGTAGAGAAACCGAGGGAGATTTTATTTACAATTAGATCAAATCTGACTAAATCCTAATTAATCAATTTTTAGTGGATTGAGTGACGAGTTTAGTATGAGTGACCGGTTTAGGCAACAATTGTTTACTAATGGTTATACTTAGTAAGAGCGAGAAAGAAAGAGAACATCTAAAAGTAAATTACATGAAAGTAAATGGCTAAAATATAAATTGCGAGAAAAGTAAATGAATGTAAAGTAAAGTAAATGGTTGAAATGCAAATTGTAGGAAAAAATGTAAATCATAAAAAACATAAAGTGCAAAAACCTAAAAATTGATAATGTAAAATAGAGCATGAATGGAAATATAAATAGCAATTGAATTAATCATGAAATATAAATGAATTGAGCATGTAAAGAAAATTGCACCCAAATTTGTATTCCTTGTTAAAAAGATAGGTCAAGTTCAAGAAGGGAGGTGAATTGAACTTTCAAAATTTTCTTAAAAATTATGTTTGTTCTTTAAAATTTCAATCGATTAAGATATTTCCATAATAGAAACAACTAATTAAAATTCAATTATAGTTCTAAATTCAGAAAAAACATCCAATGGGAAAACAGAGGTCGTAAACAAATCTTTCTTCAATGTGTTAAGGGCAATCCTATAAGATAATCACAAATCTTGAGATGAGTACCTTTTCACACATTGATTTTGCATAGAATGCAATAGTCCATAAGACTACTAGGATCTTTCCTTTTCAGGTTGTGTATGATTTTAACCCTCTTATTCCTTTAGACTTGACACCTCTTCCTAACCTTAATGATTTTATTCACAAGGAAGGAGTATCTAACATTGAATTCGGAAAGAAACTACATGAGAATGTTTAAAACTCATATACAACATCAAAGAGAGAGATACATAAAAATAAAACAATAAGGGAAGAGAGAAGTCATATTTGAGGAGGGAGATTGGGTTTGGCTTCACTTACGCAAAGATATATTTCCCAAACAAAGGAAGTCCAAACTCAAGCCTCTGAGTGATGGTCACTTCCAAGTCCTCAAGAGGATCAATGATAGTACATCTAAATTAGATATTCCTAATGAATATGCATTGAATGCCACTTTTAATATGAGAGATCTTCCTTTTACAAATGGTACAAATGATGAGGCAAACCTAGAGATTTTATGACAAATCATTTTCAAGAGGGATGGGATAATGGAAGAATCGTGACCAAGGAACCAACAACTAGCACTATGGCTCAAAGGATACAAGAAGATTGGGCCTTAGCTAACCTCAATAGGTCCAAGCCACCCTAGTATGTGTGAGGAAACATGGATTGCACCTTCTTAGAGACCATGAAGTAGGTTTATAGCTAGAATAGAAATTTTGTATTTGTGTAATTTTTTGTTGGGCCTTATAATTGTTTTTTTTTTCTTATTTATTTTTATTGGACGTTGTACATGTTTCTATTTTTCTTGTAATTGAAGACTTTCTAAACCCTAGTTTTTAATAGGCTTGTTGGATGGGCCTTAGTAGTGTTTGGGTCCATGCATACAAGATCCTTAGCATATAAGTCTTTTTGTAGACTCTTGTAGTTAGAATTTTTTGATTTTGAAATTTTGAATAAAGTGAGAATCCTCTCTAAGTTCTTCATTAGAACTTTTGATCCTTATCTTTGAGTTTCCAATTCAAAATGGAGAATCTTACTCTATTCATCAATCCTTTCAATTGTGACATTACTCGAGGTAGATTGGAGTGTCTTCACCTCTTATCCCTTTCGTATTTTCTGTTTTGTCAATTGGTCTATGAATTTGTTTGAAAACGTTCCTATATGTAGTTAGTTTTCCATCATTTGATAACCAGTGCTTAGGTCCAATATTTCCAATGTTATTTTTGGAATTTTGTAACTTTTCCAAAATTTTGTGGTGGTGCAACTAGCAAATTCGTGTTTTTCTGTTTTGCACAACTCAAATGTTGTTTTTGTTGTTCGTGTTCTTTGTTTATGCTCAAGAATCAAATTTTGTTGGTGCCTTCTTTGAGTGTGATGTCAAATGTTCTTGATCCTGATTTCGAAACCTACACTAGGAATTTCAATAATTCGAGATACGATTCGTGTTCATGTAAAAAAAAAATTGAGTGAAACGGTGATTGACGATTGGAGTGAACATGGTTGAATCCTAATCGATAAATTATTCGGATAGGAATTGCTCTCTTAAAAAACCCTGTGAAAAAACAACCATAAAAGCTAGAAAACGTGTTTTTTATGTTCAAGAACGAGTTTGACAAATAAGGAGAAAACAAAGCTTGAGATAAACGAAAATAAATAAATATATATAAAAAAAAGATTGTTATTGAACTCATGCTTGAAAACACTGCAGCAAGTTTTTCTTTCATTTCGGTGCCATTAATTGCAAGCACTACCTGGCACGTGGAAAATGAAAATGAAAATGAAATGGGAGCAAAAAAAAATGAAATTTGTTGAATTTGCAGTGGACCCATGTCTTTGGATTAAATTCGTGAAGGAAAGTATGTAATTTGTTTTGGAAATTGAATTCACACATCGTGAGAGAATTTTTCAATTGAAAAATTGGGTGAGTGGGGCACTACCAGTTCCTGTGATGCTTTGATCCATAGAAAAGTAAATAAATGAAGCATGATTATGGGCCAATTCAATCACCAACTTCAGAATTCTAGTGGGGTCCATCCGGCTATGTGTTCATTGGTGAATTTACATTTTCAGTAGTTTTTATTTGGTGATAATCGTATTAAAAGCATTTGGTGGATCATTTTGGCTTTTGTTAAAAAAAAATCTTTGCTGCCCGATTTGTCTACTCTTTGTGAGACAGTTATTTCAACTAAACAATTTATTTTAGCGTATTTACTTTGTTTTACAATTTTTTAATAATAATTTTAGACACGTTTTAGATTACTTTTCTTTTAAATTATTTTCCTCTTTGTCATACGTAGGTTTAGTTGGTTTTAAAAGGAGATTGAATGGAACATTAATTCACTACAACAAAATATAAATTAATCAAAATTTATTTTTACATTCCTAAATGTTAAAATTTCTATTACATTTATAGGAGGATATAATTCTTTTGTTAAACCATTTGTTTGGAATATGTTTTCTAGAATTTTTTTAAAACCTCAAGATAAGTTAACATTTAACTTAATATTAACACTACTATGAATTTCAGAATCTCCATAAAATACTATGAGTTTCAAAATCTTTATAAAATATCATAAATTTTAAAACTTCCGTACAAAACTATGAGAGTCAAGACCTTTATAAAATATTATAGGTTTCAGAACCTTTATAAAAATATTATGAGTCTCAGAACTTTCATAAAGAGTAGTGATACGTGAACAACCGAAAGGTGGGTGCACCTTTATACAACCCGTTTAGGTGGCAAATTTGATGACATGGCAGGGACAAATTTGTCCTTTTAAAAAAAAAAAAAAAATTCCTATACGTGTTTTTTGAAAGCTTGTTTTCGTCATTTATCAAACGGTGCTCCTGGGTATTTCTGTTTTTCTGAAAGCTGTTTTCCTCATTTATCAGGCAGTGGTGCTCGTGCTGAAGACAAAGGCAGTGGTGCTGAAGACCAACCTAGTGCTCGTGCTGAAGACAAAGGCAGTGGTGCTGAAGACATACCCCTTGATGAAATGAAGATATATACAATAATGTGTTCATTGCAGGGACTGTACTTAAACCGGTATGTGAATATGTAGTGAACTGGTGATAATTACCATTACTTAATTAACTTATTTAAGTCAGTTACTTTGAGCTTTTATTTTTTGTCTTGTTGCAGTGTTGTTGTTGACATCAAAAACCTGATATTG
>Ga0123342_1001724_pt1 | contig 36839 bp, 16 predicted proteins | sample Turbeawhitnodule_FD_89960 | JGI IMG/M metagenome (GOLD analysis project Ga0123342, IMG submission 89960) | Root nodule microbial communities of legume samples collected from Mexico - Turtle bean Mexico white nodule | ecosystem: Host-associated > Plants > Roots > Nodule | place: Mexico: Nepantla...
CTTGATTATGATTAATGATAGAACCAATTTATGTAAGGCCTTTTAAATGCGCATTTATGTAATTATTAAATCATGAAAGTATTATAACTCATATGAGTCAAGTGGGAGAATGTAAGAAATTATCTATAAAGTGACTCACATGACTTAGAGTTTGGGCTTTGGGCCTGAATATGATTTAATAATAATAATAGAATAAAAGGCCCATTGGTTAATGTGAGAAATATATATATGATGATATACCTAATGGAAAACCTACACATAATAGAGATTGGGTACTAAAGGCTATAGGGTTCTGTCTCTGCAAATAATAGTTGTCTCACGGTTAACCATCACGAAAGTGTGTGTCTCTGCAAATAATAGTTGTCTCACTGTTAACCATCACGAAAGTGTGTGACAATAACGGAATTGCTAAGAGATAGATTGGGACAAAGGAGATAAAATAACTGCTCAATTAGGCACTCATGAGTCAAGGTAAGTGTCTATTCCTGATTGATTGTATGATTGTGTGAGAATCATGATATGATAAGATCTATATGTGAACATAATTGTATGTGTTTAATTTACGTTATTCATGTTTAATTCTTACATACTTAACCACTACGTACACTAATACACACCCTTAGGTTAAGAAATATATTTTACCAATAACTTTATATTAGTGTATAAAAATATTATTTTAATTATTCACCAACGGACTTATTAGTATAATTGCGCCAACCGTCGATAGCTGACCTACTCATACCCGTGCACCGAGCTCCGATCACTGAGCACTTAGTCCAGTAAAAAATCTATTCAAAAATTATTTTTCCAAAATATATTTTGTGATTCGAAATTTTCAGCTCTAAAGAATAATTTGAAAATATAAAAGGAAATCGGAAGGCCCAAAATAATTGGACAGTCGTGAAGGCCCAAAAAATGAAAAGCCCAATCCAGTCTACAGATAAAACATAGAAAACATAAGAAACTTGCAGTACGGGGCAAGAAGTTTTGTTCCGAAGCTAGAAAAAGTTGAAGAATGGCGACTCTGGATTCCGACGTGACGATGGTTCCGGCCGGCGAACCCTCCAGCAGCACCGGTCCTTCTTGTTCCAGCAAGAAGCCCAAGCGATTCGAGATCAAGAAGTGGAATGCCGTTGCTCTATGGGCTTGGGGTGCGTCTCTCTCAACCCTCTCCCAAACCCTAATTTTCATTTCCTTCTTCTCATTTTTTTCTTCCTTTTCATTTCTGTTGTTGCAGATATCGTTGTGGACAATTGTGCTATCTGCAGGAACCATATCATGGATCTCTGTAAGCGTGTTGATTCAACTTGTCGAGTATGAATTAACTTTGTTTATGAGAAATAGCCTAATTCGCTTTTATTTTGGATGCTTGTTTAGGTATTGAGTGCCAGGCCAACCAGGCTAGCGCCACTAGCGAGGAGTGCACTGTAGCTTGGGGTACGCTCTAAAACCCTATACATTTATCCGTTAAATACGTCGCTTCTGTCATTCCTATTATTCTCTTCTTGCTGGTTTTTTCCATCCAATTAATTGGTGATTTTGTATGAGAATCCGTTTTTGAATTTTTTGTTGAATCTGTCTTTTTGTATTCGTTTATTAGTTGAAGTTATTGTCTGAAACCAATAAACGTGATAATGAGTCTGACTGCTGGTTTCTCCTTCAGCTAGTTAAAGGTTGCAACTTACCTTTCGGCCCTGGTTGTTAGCTTCTTACTCATTTGGTCTTTCCTTGGTTATATGTTATCTTAATAAAGATTCCCTGATAGTCATCATTTTGTATTTTTTTTTTTTGTTCAACGTTTAAACTAAACCAATGCACTGTCAGCTCCTTAAGCAAGATGCAGCCACATCCTTAAAGTCGTGCTTGTGAAATTGTTTGATTAGGCATCATTCTTCTCATTATAAAATGATCCCCCACCCTGCTTTTCCGCATGTAAAGTTGAGTTTTTCACTCAATCCATGCAAATAGTCTGTTCAATAGTAAAGCTCGTTAGGAAATGAGTTGAACACTTCTCAAAGGAACATCACCCTCTGTGTGCAAATAATTTATGATTCGGAAAATGATAACTATTCTTGATTTCATAGCTCAGTTGTAAACTATTTTTTTGGAGAAAAACAAGCAATGAACAACCTATAGAAACGGGTACCCTTTACTAACTGAACAATGATTCCTATGTTTATTTTTTTATTTGTTTGGTCCTTATTATTGAGTATTGCATACTTGATGACTATTCTGACATCTAGACTCTAGACCATATGGAGATTTCAGGCTTGTTTACTTCATCTCAAAGTTTACAATTTAAACTGTGATGTATCTTGTAATTAGGTAAGGTTTTATTTCAAATATTTTCAGACTTAAAAAACGAATTATACTTTCATCCCAATTCACATATGCCTGTTGTTTGAAGTTTGACGACTTTCAACTTGATTCGTGCTTATTTTTCACTGAACCAAATGCCAGATCATTTTTGTTGAAGGACACTAGGTCATGATTTTATTTGTTGCTTTAAAACAAATCTTTATTGAAGTCTAGCTCTGTAGTTTGTTAACTGTGGCTCTTGGCAGAACCAATTAATTGTGTAAAATCCTTTAGCATATGATCTAATGAATCAATGTTGGTATAATATCTACATCTGATACTGAAACCCGTGTGACAAGCTTGCATTTGTTTTGGCCCATTGGTAGGTAAGCGTGTAAGAATAAAAATACAGAGGTTTATTGAGGAATGGAAGTCTTCCTTAAACCTTACCATTCAATTCTTCCGTAACCTTAATCATCTCATCATTGCAGTTATTAATATTATCTCCCTTCAACAACAAAAAATGCTACCCTTACATCACCACCCAGCTGCCATGCATACAAGCAAGTTCTGTATGAGGCAACCTTAGCTCGTCTAGCTTAAATTTTTGTAATGGGTTGGAGGGTGGCAGGGGTTATCCACATCATAAGTAATTAATTTCTATTGAAAAATTCATAATACATATTTAAGTTTCATCTTCAGTCACTCAATACCTCCCTTTCCACTTTCAATCTACACCCTCACCATACGAGTTATTGTGATTTCAACCTTTCAAGGTAGACTTTGGCACGGGGTGGGGATGTACACAGCAGGGAATATGAGTGAAGTTGGAAGGAGACACAATGCATTTCACTTGGGTAGCAAATTGTTACAGGATAATCAAATCTGGATTATATTTTATTTATTTATTAATATACAAGTATTTATTCAATACATATTGTCAGACCATTAATTTTGAAAATATTATCACATTTGTATATTGTATTGGATACTTGTACCCATTCCCCGGCACAGAGCAGCATAGGGCAAAATTCCATATTAAAAGTGCACTTTAGGCAGGATTTAAAAGTAGTTCGTAGGTCATTTCTCTAGTTATGTCAAGCTTCTCTACTTGTTACGTTTTGGCTTAGCAAAAACAGGATTACTCAAATTATTACTTGCTCTGGCTGATATCTTGTACAGGAGTTTGTAACCATGCTTTTCACTTCCATTGCATAAGCCGATGGCTGAAGACCCGTCAAGTATGTCCGCTAGGTATGTGGGGAAGTTCCTTTTCCACCTCTTTCTCTTTTTGGATTCTATGAATTATTTAGCGATCTTCTCACTGTCTTGGTGTTTCTTTGGTGCTATAGATAATAGCGAGTGGGAGTTTCAGAAATATGGTCACTAGAACTTGGATGCGGCTGAGATGCTTCCAACTGGGGCATTTGGATTGTATCAGTTTCTGTCAAATATTTATAGCTCTACGTTACTGTCGTTGGTGTTTTACTATCTTTCGATAGTGTCCCTTCTAAATGTTTTTATCATACCGTTACTCCCCAGTTTCACGGTTCATCTCATCATTTTTCAAATCTACTAATGTGGTAAATCCGGCACTGTAATCCACTAAAAAAAAAACGCGGCTGCGTGCGTTAATTCACTCAATTCTATGTAGAATGTTATGTCGCACAATGTACTGCCTATTTTCACGAATAGGATATACAAAAAGTAGTCATACTAACCCATGTTCTTGACAAATATCTTAATGAACTGATCTTTGTATTTCAGTTCGTACTGTTTTAATTAGTTACAATGAATTGTAAAAATGTGAGATATTGATCAAGATTTAAAATAGAGGATAAAAAGTCATACTTTTGTCTGTTGTAAGGTAGCATAAGGGAAATTGCAAGAAGAAGCAGGAAGGTGGCCTAGTTAAAATACCCAAAATCAGCTAATGACATGAATTGCTGTATATATAAAGGTCAATGGGATGGGCTATGGTTGTAAACAAGTATTATCAAAGTTTATGATTCACTGATAATTGAATTGATATGTTTATTTCTATTATCATTATAGTAAAGAATGAAATTTAGTATGCAATAGGACGAAATAAATGTATAATATAAAAAGAAAGATCCTTTTAACTATATTTACCATAATAAAAAAAAAGAAAAAAAGTGAAGTTTGTTATATAAAAAGTATGTAAAAATAGCGTTATTGTTTTCTAACTGTCATAGTCAGAATCTGTTCCTTTTTGTCAAATTATTTGACAACTAGAAAAAAGAGTACTACAGGGAATTAGCATTTTTCATTACATACAGGTATAGCAAATACTAAACAGCTTATAAAATCGCTTTTTATAGTGAACACTTACCACAGAGCTCATAAAACGAACTTGCCAATTCAACCAGGGGAAGCCATATGGTCCCCGGTTTTCAATGTTTTCACACAAAATAAATTTGGACTTTTATTCCATATGGGTGTGGAAGAACTGAATGAGATAGGAAAAACTAGCCCAAACACTTTTTCGGCAAGCCTAAATAAATTACCAGTCAGACGTTGCAAATTTCAATAACAACCATAAATGTGATAGGAAAAAGGTTAAGTGGGCAAACTCTTCTGACCAAACTTTTCACCTACGTTTAACCATGGTGAGCTGGATTCACTGTACTTCGGAACTTACTCTAAAACAAAAAATAAAACCCTTTGCTATTTCGCAATTATATTTCTTTTTTCTTAATAATTATCCCTTATAAACCATGTATCATTAATTTAATCTACATGTTTAATTGTTATAATAATTTTTTAAGAAATTAATTTAGGTGAGTTAATTCATTTAATCTATTTATTTATTCGCCATAAGTTGAGTCAACGGATTTAGTTTTGTACTCACACAAAATTAATTAGATCAAACTTACTGACTTTTTTTTACAATATATGGAATCACTCTATTTGTGAAATTTTGCAGGATAAATGGCAAATTTTTTTTATCATAGATATCAATGAAGCGAAACTCAAATTTTAGTTAGAAAAAAATGGTATATAAAAAAAGTATGTAAGATGTTGCACTTAAAAGGTTTTGAGTGGTTCACAGAATGTTTTCCAAGTTAGAAGTAAATTAGAGGTGAGTGGTGAGAAGATTGAGAAGGTAAAAATGTAATGCATAGAGTGCAGTTAAGTTGAGGGGAGATTGAGTCCAATTTTCTCCCTGTCAATAAATGTTTTTGGTTGAAAGAGGAGTCCTCATAAGGAAAATAATGGCCTCCATTTCAGAAACCAAATCTCCTTCCAACCACAAAGGTCAACGCCATTCTCGGTCTTCAATTCCTTGCACGTTCTCTTCCTCTCTCTATTCTATGCCTCATTCTACTCTTTTTTTCTTCCTTTACTCTCATAACAAACATTTCAGATTGACTCCTCTGAGTAAAACTAAGTACCCGTTTATCTAATTAACAACGAACATGGACACCTTAACCAAATAAACACTTTTCTGACATTCTTTTTATTTCCATATATAGAATCATATTTTAAAACTCTTGGATGTAGACTCTCATGGTGAACAAATTATAGAGTGGTCCTCACTCATATATATCACCTCTATATTAATTCTCCATACACATCTAAGCCATTCTTTCTTATTTCAACACAAATCTAACCTCTCATATTTTTATACTGTATTTAAAATGGAATATGAGAGTATATGCATAATAAATATTAAAAAATGAGAATGAAAAACTAAAATGGATAAATAAATATATGAAAGTGTGAGGTGCTAAATATATTTGCATATTAAGCAGTTCGAATTGAATCACCAAATATTTGGTTTTCTAAGAACAATAAAAAAGAAATTATTATATGCACAACATGTATTTAAGTTTTTAATAACACTTAGCCATGTATTATATAAAATTAATTAAAGCAGTAATAGTCTTTAACTAAATAATTTCTGTCATGAATAAGTGAGTGAGATTGAAAAAATGAAAGATGAATAAAAATTTAAGTTATGTTGAATGTTAAAAAGTGATGACTTATCATTCCTCCCTATATATTTGTCTCTCTCTGATGGTGTACACTGACATGTAGTATCCACAGAACATTATTCTAAGCTCAGTGTTATAAATCCCTCCAGAGAAGAACTCTCTCAACATATCTGACAAGAAAACTCTCTCTTTCTTTCTCTCTCTCTCTCTCCCTCTCTTGATGGAGCATTCTCTGAATCCTTCTATGGGAAAAGCAGTGTCTGGAAGTGCAAATGAGGAAAGTGGGTGGACTTCTTACTTCGAAGATTTTTCTAAGGACACGGAGCAACAAAGTTACTGTTCTAGCTTGGGTGGTTCCTCTTTGGTCTCAGATGCTGCTTCTTCTGCTGCATGGAAACTCTCACATAGCAATCACCTTCTTTCCTACCCTTCTGTTAGAGTTAGAGAATCATCTAATAATGTCTCTAAGAAGCTTCGTTTCAAGAAAACAAGAACCCAACAGATATCAGATGATGATCCTTTGGAAGACACTGCTAGCTCCCCTGTCAATAGTCCCAAGGTATCTGATGTGCAATTATGATATAACTATATAATATAAGATCTCATTTTTTCTTCTTTTCCTTTTTCTTATGTATTCATAATGGAACTTCTTTGTGGCTTTCCATCATTTACAATAGGTAGGGGACTTGAAGATTTCCAGCAAGATTGATGATCAACTGGATGGTTCTACTTCTAGGGTAACCCTGCTAAATTTATGATGTTTGTGATCAGAATGGAAGAAATAATAACTCTTTAAGTACTTTATCTAATCAAGTTATGTGGCTCATGATGATGATGATGATTGTGTAGGGTAAGGGGTTTCACTCAGAGCATTATCCAAACCTGCTGCAGACTGATGAGTGTAAGATAAATTTTAATGGAAACAATGTTGAGTGCACTGAAGACTTGAAGAAAAGGGGTTTATGCCTTGTTCCCTGGTCCATGTTGGTTAATTATTATGGGTGAATGGTACTTCTGTCTAGTTTGTGTTCTTCTATGTAGCTTGACTTCTCAGGTCACATTGCTGTAAACATAGCATGATCAGTGACAGAAAATCCCTGTATTATATACCAATCATTGTTAACATGATCATAACCTGAGTCCATAATTTATGTTTTGCTTATTTGTTCATCAACAGAGAAACCTAGATCATGTTGTCACATTCTCCAAGGGAACTTAATATGTGCTCAACAAGTTACAAGAACAGTAAAAAGAGGTTATTGAAGAAGATAAGCTGCCTAATTTTAATGTTCAAAACATGTGGATGACATTGCATGACATTGATTTTAAATCAATAAAATAAATGTTGGTGTGAACAACTTAATACAAGGGACACAAAAAGACCACTTTTCATGATGTTGTAGGTGAAAAGGTCTTTACTTAGCATATACAAGTGAAACCAAGTTGGTCAAAATGCATATATATATATATATATATAATGAATTAATAGTGTAGTTAAAAGTATATTAAATATGATTAAATTTAAACTATAATGTATTTCTAATTCAGTATTAATTATTTTATGACCAAGATAGACTGCAAAATCAAAGATTAGGAGATACTGTTAATTAATTGAATGGTTTGAATCATGGTGATGATACTTAATTGATGGCTGGACAAAATTTTCAAATGGTTTGAAAAGTAGAAAATAGCCCTCTGTGTAGAACATTGAAAAACGAAGATTCGTGGGTAGCAGTACTCCATTTAATATTAATCATAAAATAATAGTGTTTTTTTTATCAGCAAATCATAAAATAATAGTGTGACTCAAATAATATATTGATATATATATATCGATACTTTTGATTATTGAATAAATTATGTATTAGACATTGTGTTATAGATCGTGAGTGGACAATAGTTTACACACTAATACTGCAAAACATCAAAGAAAAAACGATCATGTCGCCATGCATCCATATAATTAATCTCTTAATAATGATAATAAAGCTAACCTCCAAAACTATATCGTATCTCATTATCTTAAATGAAACGTGTAGAAAAAAACCTAATAATTTAGGCAAAACACCAATTCAGTACAATTATATTTAAAACTATTCATATCTGACTATTTTTTTAACTACGTTAATACTTAAGACATGTTTGGGACAATTTAATAAAGAAAAAAAAATGTGATTTTAAATATTATTTTTTGTGTGGGAAAGTCTTAACACAAGTCTAATATTTTTTGGATTAATTTAAAAGTAGTGCTTAGAAATATAACTGTTTTATAATAATTAGAGCGAAGTTATGCTTATAAATATAATTTTATGTGTTCTTTTACTAGTTTGCACTACGACCTTGACTCTTTTTTTTTACCTAAATTTGTTTATAACAACTTTTAGTTTAGGTTTAGTGATTTTTTTTTTGTACATTAAAAGTGTAAAAAAGAAATTAAAATAAATTTTGATCAACCTACATTCTACAATAAAATCATTAAAAAAAATAATTTTAGAGAATAAAAATAATTAGTTACTAACTAAATTAGATATTTATAGATTAAAAATATTATTGATATCTAGTAGTTTTTATTATTAATAAAAATTTATAAACTTGTTTCTAAATTAGATTTTTATGAAAAAAATTAATTAGATTTTAAAAATTTTATAAATATTTATCAATAATAAAAACTAATTTAGATATTAATAATTTTTAGTTTATAAAATAATATCTAATTTAGTTAATATATATAATAACTATTTTTTTAAACTTAGTTTTTATTTAATTATTTTCTTATGGTTACAGAAACTATACGTTAAAAGGAAGTAAAATATTATAGTCTGTAACCTTTATTACCTATATAGGCAATTAGCATAATTGTTTTCATTTTGGTAGAAATAATTTTTTTAAAGTGAATGTGAGGAATAGTTAGTCTTTTAGATGTTTTCTCACCTATACACAAATATAAAATTTATTCAATGTCTTTTACATTTTTAATTTACATAAAAAATAACTTGAATAACACTAAAATTAAATTCAAATTGGCACACTCAAATTTAATTTAAAAATTAAATTAAAAAATAATGCTCACATATTTAATTTTAAAAACAAATTTTGTATATATGAATAACTTCAATGTAAATTAAAAATATATATTAAAATCATATTTAAAAAATCATGATTTCACAAGAAAAATCTAAAGTTATTATACATTACTTTTAAGTAAATTTAGGAATATACTAAATTTGAATTACAATATGAAATAGAGGAGGAGAATACAAAAATATTAAAATAGTAATAATCAAAATAAATTTATAAAAAAATAATAAATATAAAATAATAAAAAAATATAAATAACAATTATAATAATAAAAATAAATATATTATCAATAAATTTATAAAATAATAATAATATTACGAAATGGCTTTGATACCATATTACGAAGTGGACTTTAAGCCTAACTCAACCCCATAAAACCGGCTCATGAGGTTGAGGTTTGCATCCACTTATATACAATGAAAGACTCTAATCTCTAGTCGATGTAGGATCTCCAACAAATACTATAGTTTTAATTTAAATTTAAATTTTATTTATGATTTTTTATATATATTATTAGATGTACTAGAAATAGATAATTCATAATTTTTTTTCATTCGAGTTGACAAATCATACTACTAGAATAATACTTTAACTAAATATGGGTAGAAGGTATAAATAATTTACTATCATTTATTCTATCTTTAATATTTATTAGGTGGTGAATTTTTATAACAATTTATATTTATTTTATTAAATTTTACAAAATTTATAATTTTAGTTAATTTTTTTTTACAATTATTACTATTTAAATTTTATTTGATTTTATTAATTTTTTTAACAATTTCGCAAATATCTGAAATATCAAATAATTTGGTCACAAGCAATAATAATTTGTTTTAAAATAATTTTAACTGACTTCACATCTGTCGCCACGGTCATCGTTTCAAGAAGAAAAACGCAGAAAGCAGTACCAACGCTAAGAAGAAAGAAAAAAAAAAGACGATGTGTCACCCGACTCAAATTATTTGCTCCGACAACCCGCAAAGCGAACAATGCGTTGTGTTCGCGGAGGAATTCGACGGAAGAGTCTAAGTCAAAGAATAATAATAATAATAATTACCATAAAGATAAAAAAATATAATTAAATTTTTAATTAATATGAATATTTTTTATTTTTTTATAAAAAATTTATGTTAGACATCATTATGCTACTTGACATATCAGTTAGACATCATTATGCTACTTGACATATCAGTTAGACTGACACCTCAAGTAATTGGTATTTAAAACCTTAGTTGCTAATTAGATACCAATTTAAAAATCATTTAATAATAATAGAAACTAATTTAGAAACCAAATTTTTTTTAATCTTTAAAATAATCTTTAATTTATTTACTATAACAACTAATTATTTTTTTTTTCTTAAAATTAATTTTTATTTCATAATTTTTTTTTATAGCGAAACATACTAAAATTACTAATCAAAGCGATTGAAGATGTTGCCGTTGAACTAAAAATACTTTTATTAAAAGAGTTGAAAATGCTATTATGATGTTGAGCTGATAGTATCAAGGATATTCCTGAAGCCAATACTTAGTTGAACATATAACAGACTTTAACCAAAGAAACTGTAGTAACAAAATTTACTTGGACTAAACCAAGCTAAAAATATTTTAAGTCGAATTTTCTGTGAGTAATAATTTCTGAATGTTAAAACATATGTGTATCCATTAATTCGTTGTCTGCAGATTCCATGTGGAACATTAGTTCCTTTGAAACTGGTATAGGATTTATTAATTAAGAATAAATCTGTGCAGAAAGAAAATCAGAACACTCAACCACAAAAAATACATTCGCAGGCTTCCTTGTACCCTGGAAAATGTTTAATAGAATACATAAAAAAAATACTGTCCATCTTGACCACTTGAAGAAGTGATAGTGGAGATTTGACCAGTTGAAGAAGTGTTAGTGGAGATTTACAACATCAGAATTTTCTGCTGATAAAAAAAAAACATAAAAAAAAATATTGAAAGGGAAAAAATTAGATGGATATATTTTAAAAAGTTAAATTTGGTCTCTATTGCCTCCAACTGGCCCTTCATTTAATAAGAATATTCTGAAAACGGCTGCAACAAATATCCCTCCATGTGCTATCTCTTCCATTTACAACACCTCATGCATTCAGCAAGAACACCCCACACACTTCTTTAAAACATTTGCTTAGAAATACTCCACACTCATAATGTTATCTTTCATTCTCTATATTAGAGGTACTTTTATTATTATACATTTTATATAAAGTAAAATCTTTCAAAGACTTTGCAGCTAAGTAGATTCATATGTACATCTTTTCTTATATCTCTTTTATCCCATGTTACAATATTACTAATGACCAAGTTTTTTTTAAATCTATAAATATGGTTATCCTACATGTAAAAATGCTGGAAATTATATACTACATATTAATTAAATTAGGATATATATATAATAATAAAATATTTTTTTTAGAAGTACACTTATAACGACGATTCTAGTTTAGAACTATCGTTATAAATGCATTTTTTTTGTTTATTTTTCTTTTCTTTCGCAGAATAACGATAGTTTTTTAAACGTTTGTTAATGTGGGTTTCTCACGAGGGTTCTAGTACCGTCATTTTAAACAACTGATTTACTACGATACCCGAAATAGCAACGATTTTCAAACCGTCTTTATATGATATTTTTATTCGTCGTTAATGTACTGTTTTGTACTAATGACTCCTCAATCTTCTAATAATATGCATGTTAATCTCTCTTGCATATCCATACAAAACAATGCCCCCAATGAGGCCTCAATATTAGGTGCCCCTTCCCCTGTTGAAGATCCCTTGTGGTACCCGGATAGTGGTGCCACTCAGCACTTCCTTGTGGTATTCTTGGTTATGCTTTTATTCTTTCCGCTGCCACTGATACATCTCTTCTTTTAAATGATCTTTTATTTTGTGTCTAAAATTACAAAAATTCTTCTCAGTGTCTCCAAATTCTCTTGTGATAACAATGTATGTTTTGTTTTTAATCCTAATACATGTTATGTTGTGCATAAGGATATGAAGCAGGTTCTTATTCTTAAAGATGACTTGTATATCTTTCCTAGTTTAAAGTCATGCTCAAATTACTTTGTAAATTCTTTGTCTTTTACTAGTGACAATATTACTATCATTTTATGGCATCAACGCTTTGGTCATTGCCATTTTAAAACTCTAAAATAGATTCTTTCATCTTATAACATTTTTGTAAAAACTGATATTCGATTTTGTTTTGCTTGCGCGCATGCTGAATGTCATTAACTGCCTTACCCCACTACTTTAACTACTTATAGTGCCCCTTTCCAAATTATATACATTGATGTTTGGGGCCTACCAAATCTCAAATTTCCACTGTGTTAAAAAAATTTGAAATTTTGGTTGAAAATCAAACTAGTCATAAAATTCACAATTTGCAAATTGATAACGCACATAAATTTCTTTCTTTAACGCCTTTTCTCCATCAGCATGGGATTCAACATCGTCTAATGTGCCTTTATACGCATCAACAGATTGGATCCATTGAGCGCAAACATTGTCATATCGTGGATATGGGTTTATCCTTACTTGCTCATGCGAATCTTCCTTTAAATTTCTAGGCTAAAGCGTTTATTTCTACCGTTCAAATTATTAATGTGCTTTCATATGATGTTTTACATGGTGACGCGCTCCATCACAAACTCTTTAACAACACACCTGATTACACTCACTTTAAAGGGCTTGGGTGCACCTGCTACCCTAACCTTCGTCCATACAATGTGCATAAATTTTCTTTTCGCTCTCAATGTTGTTTGTTTCTTGGTTATAGTGTTCATCATGCTGCCTATTTCACACAATGTCATTTTTAATGAAACTTATTGTATTTAATTAGCTAGCAAAGTTTTAGCTACTAATTATTTTATATTCTAGCTAAAACATTGAGAGTTAATTAGATAAAAATTTAAAAATTAGTTTATAAATTTTATTGAAAAAAGAAACTATTTTAGATATCAATATTTTTTTTAGTCTCTAAAATTGGTTTCTATTTAAAGATTGTAAAAGAATTTCTATAAGATTGGAGCAACTTAAATACTATATATATATATATATTAATTATTATCAATAAAAAAAAGTGCAGGTGAGAATGATCGTGTTGAGACTAGGCATGAGTATATATGACCAATCTTATTATCTAGACCAAACACCTTGCTAACATTTATTATTTTTAAGTACTTATTTTATTATATGACACTACAAGAAAGTGCAGGACGACCTCGTTATTGTCTATGTTTGTTGTTAATGTATAGTGAAGGGATCGAAAAGGGCAAATGGTTATGTTTTTTATCTTTCAAATATTGTTTAGTTTCAAGCTGTAAAAAACGTAAAAAACCTACTGGAATACAAAGGCATAAGTAGTTGAATTTTTGAAGATCTATAATGGTTCTTGTCTGGAATATATGTTTGTTGTTTTGCATAATTGTAATGAATATCCTTAGGCAAATTGGTAAAACTTTTAGTGCAGTTGGAGTCACCTCTTTGAAAATGATGAGTGCTTTTATTTCATGATACGATGACATCTAAGAATAACTTTATCTCGTGATTGACAACCAAAGGTTGGAAAGGTGTGTACATGAGCATTGGATATGTAGAAAAAAGTGGATTACTTCTTTGATGCAGTGGAGGTTTGGCATAGCTATGAGTGTTGGAGATCCCACATCGACTAAAGATTAGAGTCTTTCATTATATATAAGTGGGTGCAAACCTCAACCTTATGAGCCGATTTTATGGGGTTGAGTTAAGGGTATGAGAAAATGGAGTAGGTCTAAGCAACACATGGCTTACAATTACTAGAATAGAGTTGTAAAAAGATCCTACTGTCCGAGTTATACTTATGCGATATAGATTTTGATAATGGGTTATAGGTAAAAGTGTAAACCTGATGTAGTATATAACCTATCATAAGAATTCTTGGTTCATTAGGAGGTGTGGGCTATCATTTTTCCTATCGCATTTTGACTTTGCTTGTTTTGTAAGCTAAAAAAATATGTTATAATACTCTCTTTTTGTATACGGATTGGAGCATCCCTTAAATACTCAATTTCTATCTATATTATTCTTGGTTGATAAAAAAACAAGAAAATCATTAAATAGAAACAAATTTTAGAAATAAAAAATAATCAGTTACTATATTGATTAAATGAGATATTATTTTAGAGACTAACAAATTTTTTGATATTTAAAGTAATTTATATTATTAATAAAATTTATAAACTAATTTTTAAATTTATATCTAATTAGTTATTAGAATTTTAGTTTCTAACTTTAAAATCTAAATATCTAAATTAATCGGTATCATAGTCTCTTTTAGTTCAAGACTACCATTATCTATTAATAAATAGGAAACAATATCATTAAATAGCTAAGCTGACGCTCAATAATATTTATCAAATTAATTAATTAAATACATCAATAGGTACCTCATGCTAATTATCTATTTTTTAAAGAAATAAATAACATAAAATATTTGTGTTTGTTTAATTGATCTTGATGTTTTGCATTAATAAGTAAATAAAATAAAATTTTATAATTTTTATTTATGAATATTTTCAACAGTTTAGCATCAATTTAAAATATTTTTTATAGTTTTTTTTTTATAAAATGAATTATAAGTTAAGTGTGTCTGTAAGTTGTCTAAGTTGGCTAGACCAACTCTAATTGCATCACACTTATGTGGATGCTGAATTTTGATAACTAAGAAGTCGTTTTCTTGTAGTGAAATTGCCACTATGTACAGGTTCTCATTCAGTCAGCATCTAAGTTATGGTTCAAATCTTCCAAATGAATCAATGTGCAATTCAATGCTGAAGCTCAATTCATTCTATTCATGCATGCTTTGTATATAAGCTTTGCCTGTCGCCATCACAAATCAATAATAGAAATGGAAGAAACTGTTGACAACAATTTATGTCTACTTCATGCCATGCCAATACCAAAGTTTGCACATCGACGAGGTTGAATTGGACTGAGACATAAAGTAAAAGAGAAATGAAAAGCATTTTTGTCAAATAGTGCATAAGCATTTTGGTGAAAAAACTTATGATAAGTAAAGTCTCCATTTGCAGTAGTTCATCATTCTTGATAGTTTAGTTGATATTTTAATTTTATTTCTTTTAATCTGTGTTTTTATGAAAACATAAACTTTAAACTTATTCCACCTTATAAAATTGGATTTTTAAAGTAAAGTGTGCATTTAATTATATATTATGAAATATTTATTTGTAATTAATGTTGAAATTTTAACACACTCTCTTACATCGAAACTTACCAATATTACAAGAAAATCATTAAATAGAAATAAATTTTAGAGACAAAAAATAATTAGTTGCTATAGTAACTAAATTAGAGACTATTTTAGGAACTAAAAAAATTATTGGTTTTAAATTAATTTTTATTATTGATAAACAATTTCTAAATTGGTATATAATTAGCTACCAAAGTTTTTGCTACCAAATTTAGAATCTAAATAATTGGTAGTTAAAACATTGGTAACTAATTAGATACCAATTTAGAAACTATTTATCACCCATAAAAACCGATAATTTCTTTAATCTCTAATTAGTCACTATAGCAACTAATTATTTTTCTTTCTAAAATTAATTTTTATTTAATAAATTTTTATAATCGTGCTAATAAGTCCAACAAATTCTCAATAAAATAGGTTATAAATGATTTCGATATATATTAAAAAGTAAATTTTAAATCAAACTTCATTTTATATCACCTATATAAAAGATTTACTCATATATATTATGAAATGTTTTTTATTTTTTTTTAAGTATATCTCACCCAATTTTCATCTATAAATTAATTAAAATAAATCGAAGTTCAGTTTTATTTATATTAATTCTCGGAATGTTAGGGCTAGTTTGAAAAGTTAATTATTTAATCTCAACAAAAACTGGTTTACATCACTAATTTGGTAACCAGTCAAATACTTAACTGCCAGTAATGATGTGATTTATGTTAATTATGTGGTAGATCAAATGTCGAACTCAAAGCTGAAACCTGACAAATTTCAACTTCACCTCTTATAATCCATCTGTTGGGAGCAATGTGTGGATCAACTATCAATCCCATCATCCTCCAGCATTAATCTCTCTACTGCAGCGACATCAGAATGCTTTTTTGTTGCAGTGTATCTATACAAGCTGACACACTTGCATGATGTGAAGTGCAATGATTTTAGACTGTGTTTCAGTGACTGTACCTTACCAAGTGAAATATAGAAATAGAATTGAAAGCATGAAAGATATTTCATCTAGATAGTTATATGCATTCAATGACTGAATATAGAATGTTGTTTCAATTTGATGTATGTGTACGTAACCTATAACCCAATGAATGCATGCTTATTTGTAGGGGAGAAGGGGAAACAGGGTTCTTAGGTCACTAGGTATACGGTAACTAGGTCAATAAAATTCTGTTTGAACATGGTCACGTAGTATTCATATCTCAAGCTTACCAAACATCTTAGTTCCTGGTTATGGAGTTATGGAACATTTTTTTCAGATTGGTTTTATAGTTAAATTGCACTTCTTATTACATTAAGAGTCATTTAATACTGCATGCTTTGCATGAATTTGATTACTATTATTATTTTAATATAATATTTTATTTATAAAAAGCAATAATTATTAAGTGAATCTAAGTAAAATAGTGAGTGTCAAAAGATATTTTCCCTACAATAAAGTTGCATTAACAGTGATGGGAAACCAGGCCAAGAGGGACATCATGTGAAGCTCACTGCCAAATGAAGGGAAGGAATATGGAAAATATAAGAAGCTTTCTTCATTCATAATTTATAATTCTGGTTTGGTTCGACTAATGATAGGTTGAGACTTAGCTTAGTTGGTATAATTTACAATTAAATATATTATTATTTTATTTAAAATTTTATTTATATTATTTTTTTATTAAAAAGGTATAATATTTATTATTATGAAGGTTGTAAAGTGAAAGTAAGAGAAAAAAAATATGATTTTGTCATAGTAGCTATAATATATGTAGTATAGATAATGATACGGACACGGATATGATACACAGATACATAAATACGTATAATTTCTAAATATATGACATGGGGATACAAATCTATATATTATATAATTATGAATTATATAAATTGACAATAAAAATTTATGTGCACAAATATGTTTTAGTTTTGTTTTTTAGTATAAATTCATTCAAAAGGATTGTTACTTATTTTTATAATCATACTAAAAATTTATACAATAAATTTGAGTTTTTAAAAAATTAATGTATTTCTCATTTTTAAAATTGTGTTAGAATCGTGATAGAATTGTCAGAAATCCAATAAATATTTTTTTAATTAGACACTTCACAGCTACGTGTTGTACGAGTGTCAATGTCTCGGATACGTGTGTTCAATCTAAGAAGAGTGTCTCAGTCTCATAAACTATAACTATTGATTCGTCATACCTCACTAATGGGGTTATTTCGAAGTAAATATATTTTTGTAAGGGTTGTTCTCTGATTGTTAATATATTTTTGAGGTTTGATAAAAAAAAATATATGTAAGCTAATTAGTTCTTTGATGGCTGTTAATTATATATAGCTTGTTAGAATTAATTTCTTTAATAACATTCTAGAAAAAAAAATTGTGTGATACGGAGGGTATTTTAGTCATTTTCTTGTTTTATCCCCTAAACTTTATATTTTTTTAGTTATATATTTGGCTTGTGTGTTTTTACTAACAAATAAAAAATGACACAATTTTATTTAATGGTTTTTGGATTTTACGGAAAATAGTTAGAAAAATATATTTTTTGTATTACTTCTTTTGTAAAAGCTTAAAACGACAAATAAAAGGAAAATGATACAATAATTTATAATTATTAACAAAAATACCCCGAAGCATGAGAATACAAAACAAATCAAATACTCCTTACCATTTAAGCATCTCTCCTTTTTTTCTCTCGACATCTTGGAGATGATTTGTTTAGTTTAGAAAAAAAAAAAAGTAAGAATACAAAATAAAAAAATATGATTTATATTTTTTTTATTGGAGAAGATGATAAAATTATATATGTATAATATTTCTAACTAAAAAATAAGAAGTGTATAAGATAAGCTAAATTGGCATTTTAATTACCGAAAAGTTCTTCTTCCTTTCTGTTCAAAGTAATGGATCACACTTACTCTCTTTTTTATGTTTATCCTTTCCTTAAACAACACCAAACAGTGAAAGGACCTGTCATTGAATTCTTTTTATTATTGTTGTCTCTTTTGGGATCACTCCAAATAGAGTGGTAAGGAAGTTAGATATGAAAAGGGAAAGAACAATGTTATGAGGTATGAAATATATTTAACACCAAATTTAAAAAATACTTAGCTAAGATATCATGATTTGACTTCTCTCTTACAATTTAAAAAAAAAATACAAAACTATATAAAATACAACACTTATGGTTCCAATTATATAATTTATACAAAACTTAAATTTACTATATATTTTTCAAAATCATAGTTTTTCCCTACCCAGAAACTATTCTTATTGGCAGTACTCTAACTTTTACTGATATAATGAGTTTTTACGAACATATTGAGACCAGATTCTTCATTTGCATTAATCCTTCTGCAACATTATCCCTAATTACTTAATTTACATTGCCCCCAGCAAAAGCATTGCCAAATGCAAGCAACCACCAACTTATTACTTCCAATAAAGTTGAACTGCGACTTAAGCACTCTACTTTTCTGATACTTTTTCTGGTTCTTTTTTTATAAATCCAAGGTTCTTAATTTGCTATATTCAGAAAGGCATGATATCTGCATAATTTTTGGGGTATGGTTATCCAAGCACATAGAAAGCCAAACCAAGAAGAAGTGAATGAAGCATTTGGATAGCCCAAAAAAGAAACATATATTGAGTTTTGAAATCATGGTCCCCCACCAAGTGACTCAACATTAATTAGCATCAATCATGTGCCACACCCTCACACTTAACCTAGTCACATTCTCTTGTGTGAATGAAATTTTGTATTGCTTGGTGATGTGTACTGCATTGACTTTTGCAGGAACATGTTTCTCCTGTGCCCCCGCCACAAGAATTAAAGGTCCCAGTGATTTGAAGCAACTTGGTACAACATGACAAGTTTATATGCTTCTTACGTTGAACTTTGTCTACCATGCAATATTATTGGAAGAATTAATATATGGCAAATGGTACTCAGATGTCTCATAATTTTGTTTATCAACCTCACTGTGAGCACGGACTATATAGTAGATTTACAAAAATGTTATCTAATTTTTCCACTGACATAGACAATAAAGTATATATTCAAATACCATGTACTGATGTCTGCATGTTACAACCAAAAAGAAACAGGACTCTCTCTTTAACACTATAGTTGGTAGGAGAACAGTCTAGAAGAAAGAATAAAGATTGTAAAATCATATTCTTTTATTAAGCAAGGAGAAAAGAATAAAATAATGGACAAGATTCACCAATTTCACAATCTTTCTAAACTCATGAAGAAAATAAAATTAAAGGTGAGGTTTTATAACTTAAGGAGACCTTATATAATAGAATGTTTAGTTTGGGTTTTAAAACATAATATCTTTAGGAAATTAAGGAATTCTTTTTAAGTTAAGTTTTTCAGAAAACTGTTTCTGAAAAAAATTTAGAATTTAGCTTCTTTCAATGATTTTTTTACTGCAATAAAAATATATCTATTTTTGTTAAATAACTTAATTTAGTGTGACATAATTAAAATTTATAGTGAATATATTACATTACTTTTCAATATGTCAAAGAATATTTTTGTCATATATCATATAAATTTTAGTCATCATTCATAGGAAATTTGTGATTATTATGAAAAAATGGTCTCATACCAAACACTATATATTTTTAAAAATATTTTGTATTTTAAAAATATATATTTATGATATTTTATGTACATGATACCATTTTTTTCATTTTCTTTTTATTACAAAAAATATAATTAAAATATTTTTACTTTTAATTCATTTTTTACCTTCCTTCAATTAAACATATTTGCAAAGAAAAAAAAATGAATTCTAATCTTACATGGAAAAAAATACATTGTAAAGGACTTAATATCTTAGGATCTACTTTACTCGAAATTAGTTGAAAAACATATATATATTAACTTGCAAACACAATGTAAATACTAAATTCAAAATAATTAAGCTCAGATATCTTAATAAAGAAATTAAATATTCGTAAGTCATCAAAAAGCCGCTCAGTTAAACATTTTTAAAACGTAATTCTTTATTGGAATATATATATAAAATTGAAAAAAGATATATTGAAAACCAACTCTCTTTTTTTAAATAACCAAATGACAAGGAAATTTTAATGATAAAAATATTTAATTAAGATATTTAATTAAAATGTAAATTAAATTATTATTATTAATAGAAACAGTGGTATGATGGTTGAATTAAAAATCGGTTGTCAAATTTCACAATTCTTTAAAATTGAAAGTAATTACATACAACTTTTAAAGTGAAATACAAAAATAGAACTTGGAAATTAATCAATTTAAAATTTTCTAAAAATTATATCATGGAATTAATTTTTTTATTTTTTTAGTAATGAGAACAGAAATACAATAAATTAAAATAGGATAGAGAAAAATAAAGCACATGTTTACTGAATAATAATGTTATTTAATTGATTGTATTAATATTATTGATTTTTTTTATCAGCAATAACAAATATATAAATGCAAATCACTTTAGGGGATCAATCCTTATACATACCGAAACCATCTAGTAATGTCTGCCAAACCAACAAGTGAAAATCACCGTCCCTAAATACCCTAAAATACATCAAGCAATCATACGCATACATTTCAAAGGTTCCAAACACCAACAGAAAAGGAAATTGAAGCAGAGCCAAGTTTTATAGAAATTTAAGATCAAACCTTAACTTGCATCAATCTACATATCAACCACACTCATTTTAAAAGAAGCCAAGTTTATCATTGATATGTTTAAATAAAAATAAGTAATAATAAGTAATAATAATATTATTTCAATTATGAAATCAATTAGAATGTTCAAAATCCAATACTGAATTACTTTAGTAAAGTAAAAAAAAAGTCAATAGAAGTGATTTCCTTTTCTCATTATTTCTTTGGTCTAAGGTGAGAATTTACAAAAACAGAAGTGACAAAAGTGATGAACTGAGAACAGTAGCAGAGAGTGAAGAAACATGCAAACTACTGTATTCTGTCTTCTTTAGATCTGAAGCAGGAAATAAGCTTACCCTATTCTGAAATGTCTTGAGTGGTTTGGTTTGGAGGACAAAGAATGTTACTTGATGTATCTTTATTCCTGCTGACATTCTCTGTGATTGTATATGAAAATGGCCGGCAACTAACAACCTCTGCACAAACTGAACAACTTTTTAGGAATAATATCCATTCTCACTTATCACGTATCTTTCTGGACGGCAAAAGGGGAGCTTAAGCTTCGGGATTTGGACCACATGTTCTCATTTTTTCTTCCTCCATACCACAACCTAATTCTAATATTTTAATCCCAGAATCTATTGCATCCCCTAGTTTCTAACTGTGGTAGGTAATTGAAGCCAAAGTAGGGAAGGTTCCATGAATTAATATGTGAACTCTGTCTTTTCCCTACCCATGTGCAACATCCTCCATGTTTCTGCAACACACAATATTGTACCTTATGATAAATTAGTGTTTCTAGTGCATGATAACTGTCAAAGTCTCCTAATTAATATCTAACCTTCAATTTTTTATGAAACTAAAAAAAAAAAAGTAACACTATAATGATTGCAGCTAAAAACAGACTCTGGAAGTCCAAAAAATTCGATGAATTTTATTGATTTGGACCTCTCAGGCCTAGTTATGAATTTGAGGGAACTTTTTCCTGTAATTCTATATTTTCATTCTCCACTTCCATACTTTTTAAAATATCAAAATTACATTATATTTTATTGATTTTTTTAAAAATTCTGAAATATAGAATCTAAAGATTTCTAAGATTATAACATCCACAAATTAATATTTATGATGTTTTTATTTTAGATTATACAATCTGAAACACCATCTAAAATTTGTATTTTGGATTACATAGTTAAGAATATAAACTTTATATTGTATTTTGAATTGGCTTATATTTTGAATTTAGGGACTTGATGTCTTTGTAATGTTTATGACTCACTTCTCAATATCAAATTCAATTTCCAATGAAAAGGCTATGGAAGGAGTGGACCTGAAACTGACACTTGAATTTGATTGTTTAGTTTCTTGTGGTTGGACCTGTCCATACTCATCTTTGGGGTATTATCTTTCTCCTATCATCTCAAGCTCACATTTTTCAATGGTTGACATAATGTAAAAGAGGACATAGGATGCGAGAGTGTTACCATTAGATGATCCTTGTATTCTAATGCTAGACCATCTTTATGTCCTAGCGTTAGACAATCTTTGTGTCATAATGTTAGACGATCCATGTTCTAGAGTTAGACGATCCTTGTGTTTCTAGCATTAGATAATTTTTGTGTTCTAATGTTAGACAATCTTTGTGTTCTAACATTATACAGTCCTTATTCTATAATTAGATGGTTTATGTATTCTAATACTTGATTATCTTTGTGTTCTAGTGTCAGATGATATTTGTTATAGTATTAGATGATTCTTGTGTTCTAGCGTAAGATGTTCTTTTAGTGTTCTACCATTAGATTATCTTTGTGTTCTAGCATTACACAATCTTTATTTTAGTGTTAGACGTTCGCTGAAATAAATTTTTTACGATATTCTTTTTTTTTGTATTCATTGTTCATCTTATTCTTCTTCTTGTTTTTGTCTCTTCTTTCTTCCTCTTCGTGTTTTCTCACAAAGAGTGCTCTCCAAAAATAATAAAGCAAGAGAAGAGAATACAAGATGCGACTCTACCTAGGGGTGCAAATGTGAGAAGATAAAAAAGATAAATTTAACACAAAAGTGAAACACAGAAGAAGAGAAGATAAGAGGAAGTGTACCTGAGAAGAGGGGCGTTGTGGCTAAGAAAGGAAGAAGGTGAAAGAGGTGCTTAATAAAATTTATTTATTTTTTTCATTAAGGATAAAATCGTCTTTTCATCAATCTATGGAGGTGCACGAGGAAATCTTGGGGTGAAGGAAGAATTTGGCCTTATTTAAAAACTCTTAAAGCAAATAATCCCTCGCTAGGCCTCTCCTATGGAGTCCTTCTATTTGTACCAATTGAGCTTCTTCTCAATTTGTATGGACGACCAGAAAAATTAACAATGAAAAATCTTAAAGTAAGTTAATATATTAATATAAAAAATAAAATACTAAATCAAGCAATATGAGAAATGTTTTTTTTTTTAAATATAAAATAGAACTACAACATCATGTGGAACTGTATTTTCTTACTCTGGCATATTCTTTTATGTTAAAAAAATTTCTCAGACTAATGCCCCTGTTGCAACTTCAGCAACCACTATCATGAAAGTTCACATAACTGGTGAAGTTTATGTACTTGAAGCTTTCATGGTTGGGATTCCCCCAAAATTAGGTGAGAGGAACAATATTTTATATTTTTATTTCTTTTGACTTTAATTTTTTTTAATTATCCATTTTTTATCATTTTTAATAAGTTATATTATCTAAATTAGTTATCGCATCTAATAGAAAATTAAAAGAAATGTCAGACCAAATATACATTACAATTAACATTTAGCATATAACTCTTTTTTTTCATTTTTTTTCATTTAAAAAATCCTTTTACTTACATTACTATCTCCATGGCAATTTCTTTCTGCACTATATCAATTCTAATTCTAACATGCACCCTATCAATTTTTTAAATTTCCAAAATTACCCTTATTTTAAATTTGAAAATCCAGAATAATAAATATAATTCAAAAATAAAAAATACATTCTGGAAAAAAAAAATACAGAACACAAAATTAAAAATGCATTTTGGATAAAAATTTTCAGAATTAAAAAATGTGCTTTGAAAATTGAAATTCGGAAGTAATTTTTATTTACACTTTCCTTTTATGTAAGGTTATTTTCGTCATTTGGGAGGAATATTTTTGTCATTTTCAGTAACAGATTGGGTGCATTTGGAATTGATATGGTGCAGGGAGAAATTGTCATCCTCCATTATCTTACTTCGGCTTTGGCCCATACTCTTTGACCCAATCTCATGAAGGACGGTTTCTTCTTGCACCTCCATATGTTCTTCTTTCATCTCCATAAATTTTCGTATTTTCAAAAATATTTCTCTGTAATATTTCAGATTACGTAATCCAGAAGTCTTTTTTCAAATTTGTAATTAGCTTCTGGATACATAATTTGAAAACATTTTTTCACATGCATGATTAGTTTTTGGATTACATAATCATAATCCATAAGTTTCTTTTAACTTTCAGATTATGTAATTTGATTTTTTTTTTTTTAAACGTGTGTCCGGATTACATGATCCAGAAACTACTCTATAAATATGGCATAAGAAGAATAAAAAGATATTTTCACATTTTGTATAGGGTGAAAGAAGAACCTATAGAAGTAGTGATGGAAGAAACAATCCTCTGAAGTTTTCACTTCAAGGTCTAATATTTTATATCCCATAAATATTTTTGTTTACAATCTTTTATTATTACGGAATGAATATTTTGAAATTCAAATCTAAATTTTGAAATATCTTTTTTCTGAAATGAGAATAAAATGGGCAAAAATATTTATAAGGCAAAAAATTACTCTTTTAATTGAAAGAAATGTCTACTAAATAGACTTTCAAACTCCACTGCGGATTGGGGGTTTTGGTTCCGTTTTCAATTCAAAATTCTAATTTTTAAACTAGTATAAATTTAATATATTTTATTTTTGGTTAATTTTGAATATTCCTCGTATACGTTACACATAATACTAGAAAATTGAAAAAGAAAATCCTTATAAATTTATTTGCTTCTATTTTTTTAAAAAAATTCAAAGGTTTAAAATAATTTGGATCTCATCTTTACACATCAATGTAAAAAAACTAATACATTATACTAAACCTATTTTTCAAGGTTAACAATGTTTTTCATCAGAATTTGATCCTTTTAGTTTAAAGCTTTAAAACCATAAAAAGAAGGCGGAAAGAATGATAATTAAATGAGTTCACTTAACAACAATAATAATAACTCAGCTATCAATTTCATGACATTGAATATGATATAAATATTAATTATTAAATGTAAAACTTATATGTAATATTAATTAAGTATATATTAACTTTCAGTAAAGTTAATCCTATCTAATTGACTGACAAAACTTAAAACATTACTCTTTACATTTTTTTATTAGATTTAAACGTAAGACTAATAAGTTACTTATTAACTTATTTAACTAATTTATAAACAAAAGTATGTTGCAAGTACTTATTTGAGGTTTTTAATTTATAATGATTTATAGTGGATTACTTTTTAATTTTTTATAGTTCAAATTAAAAAAGATTTAATATTATGAATTGAAGTAATCAATATTTGATTACATGATGATATCATGTGAAAACTAAACACAGTGAAAATTGTGAGAGAAAAAAAATTAGATGTAGCACTATTTTAAATTGAGAAATAAAAAATAAATAAAAAATAATTTTGATTAATACTCATTACATTAACTTATTTAAGATGACAATAAAAAATTATACAACTTTTAACAAATAAATAAAATTAATAAAAAAGTTTAACAAAAATGTACTAAATTAAAAATTCTAAAATTATAATTACTTAATAATATATTTTTATTTAAAACACACAAATTTTATTTATATAATAAAATTTATGTAATTATATCCTTATGCTATTTCACATTTTTCAGCATATATATTATATTATATATAATATCCTTATTCTATTTATATTATATTATCAAACACTCTTAATCTAATAAATTATTTTATGAACTCAAAATTTATATGTCAAAAACTTATTATCGATTAACTTATTAAGAAGTCTTTGTGAATCACAACATAGAATTTCTCTTCCGCAACATATATTAATATTCAATGAAAAAAACCTCAAATTTTAATTAAGAAGTATAATAAGTATTGATCCGACCTCAAGTTCCTTGGGCAGCATTACTAAGATCAATCACTGCATCTGAGGTATTGTCTGCTTTGAAGGTCGGTGTTCCGTCACGGTTTTGTTCTTAAAAGACACATTGGTGGGTTGAGGGAAGATGGAGTATATAAATTGTCATTGGCCTCGACTCCTGAGCGATGTGAGACTATATTGGCATACGGAAATAAGTATAACTTATACCAATACATTAAATAAAAATAAATTTTAGAGACAAAAAATGATTAATTACTATTGTGAAGTCATGGGCCGATCTGGTTGGGAAGGTCTGGTTGAGAAGGCCTTTTAGCTTCATGGGCTTACGCCTGAGGCTGAGGGGTTGTGAGGTCATGGGTCGATCTCATTAATAGGGCGAAACGGCTAGGAGGTCGATCTGGATAGTTAATGGAAGAATCTCATTTTAAAGAGGGAAGAACATTAACAAGGGCAATGGACTGGATACGCGAGATAGAGAATAATGAGGGAATAATGGTTGGAAAGAAGACTAGATACATGAAAGACTTAGTATAAGGGGGAGGAGAGGTCGGGCCAGAAACCACTGTTTCTAGTTAAATTTTATTATCTAAATTAAGAGACGCTTCTCTTGATTAGAAAAACTATATTGACTAAATTAAATATTATTTATAAGCTAAAAAATTAGTAGTATCTAAATTAATTTTTATTATTAATAAAGAACTATAAACTAGTTTCTAAATTGGTATATGAGTAATTACCAAAATTTTAGTAATCAATTATTTTATATTCTAAAATTGGTAACTAAAATATTTAAAAACTAATTAAATATTAATTAATTAATTAGATACAAATTTAAAATTTAGTTTATAAATTATTATGAATAATACAAATTATTTTAAATATCAATAACTTTTTATTTATAAAATAATGTCTAATTTAGTTAATATATTAACTAATTATTTTTTATTTAATAATTTTTTAATTTTATAGTTTAAATTAAAAAAGATTTAATATTATGAATTGAAGTAACCAATATTTGATTACATGATGATATCATGTGAAAACTAAACACAGTGAAAATTGTGAGAAAAAAAAAACAAATTGGATGTAATACTAGTTTAAATTGAGAAATAAAAAATAAATAAATTTCTAAAATAAGTAAAAAATAATTTTGTTTAATACTCATTACATTAACTTATTTAAGATGACAATAAAAAATTATACAACTTTTAACAAATAAATAAAATTAATAAAAAGTTTAACAAAAATGTACTAATTTAAAAATTCTAAAATTATAATTACTTAATAATATATTTTTATTTAAAACACACAAATTTTATTTATATAATTATATCCTTATGCTATTTCACATTTCTCGACTTTTGAGCGAGGGGAGTGGATCCCCCTTGCTAAGGAGCCTTTTCGGGCCTCACGGTGGGCGTCAATGTTCCGACCTCAAGTCCATTGGGACGCATCGTTAAGGTCAATCACTGTATCCGAGATATTGTCCGTTTTGGAGGTCAGTGCTCTGTCATGATTTTGTCCTTAAAAGGCGCCTCAGTGGGTTGAGAGAGGAGGGAGTATATAAACTACCATTGACCTCGACTTCTGAGCGATGTGAGACTATATTGATATACGGAAACAAGTATAACTTATACCAATACAAGAAATTATTAAATAAAAATAAATTTTAGAGACAAAAAGTGATTAATTACTATTGTGAAGTCATGGGTTGATCTGGTTGGCAAGGTCTGGTTGTGAAGGCCTTTTAACTTCATGGGCTTACGCCCGAGATTGATGGATTTTGAGGTCATGGGTCGATCTCACTAATAGGACAAAACGGCTAGGAGGCTGATCAGGATAGTTAATGGAAGAATCTCATTTTAAAGAGGGAGGAACGTTAACAAAGGCAATTGACTGAATACGCAAGATAGAGAATAATGAAGGAATAAAGACTGGAAAGAAGACTAGATACAGGAAAGACTTAGTATGAGGGGAGGAGAGGTCGAGCCGGAAACCACTGTTTCTAGTTAAACTTTATGCTCTAGATTAAGAGACATACCTCTTGATTAGATAACTATATATACTAAATTAAATATTATTTTATAAGCTAAAAAAGTTAGTAGTATCTAAATTAATTATTATTAATAAAAAATTATAAACTAGTTTCTAAATTGGTATCTGAGTAATTACCAAAATTTTAGTCATCAATTATTTTATATTCTAAGATTGGTAGCTAAAATATTAAAAACTAATTAAATATTAATTAATTAATTAGATACAAATTTAAAATTTAATTTATAAATTTTTATGAATAATAAAAATTACTTTGAATATCAATAATCCTTTATTTATAAAATAATGTTTAATTTAGTTAATATATTAACTAATTATTTTTTATTTAATAATTTTTTAATATTATATTTTTTCTTTTAAGTTTTTTCCTTAAATATAATAATAACTCTATACTTTATTTGATAAGGTGTTACCGATAATTCAAGAAGTTTTTTTTAAAGTGTTTTGTCTTATATGGTATTAAAGAAACATTTTTCTTTTTTAAATTTGTATCAATCAATATCGGGAATTGTACTTCATTAAGCCGTTTAACTTTTAGATGAATAAAAAAATTGACATTAAATATATTTATTTTTATACTTATTACATATTTACTCTACAATTTCTATAATTTATTTGATATTTTAATATTTACCCTACAATTTCTATAATTTATTTAACAAACAAATTGTCCATGTTCCATGCCCTAATAATCAAGAACAACACAGCACAAGCACGTATGAATGTATTAGAGGCATATCTCGAATGCTAAAGTAAATATATAATCCAAACTAATCCCAAAAATAAAATAAAAAAAGACAAGAAGAAACAACATAAACAAAACTTTAGTTAAATGAATTGAAAAGAAGATCAATAGTACTTGTGCAGAAAAGCCCTTGACTATAACCAATCAAAACTTGATTTTGGATATGCAATTGCTATTAACATTACTAGAGGCTATATTCATGGAAAAGTAACAAGTGCAATAAACCGTCGCCTTCAATTTGAAAATCTTGAACATGCGAACTTTCCCTGGCATTGCAGCGGTTGATGTGAAATTCAACGATCCAGTTAGAACATCTGGAAAAAAATTGGAATCAGCGACCAACTTTTGTGGCATGAAATTGGCCGAAGTGGTGACAGTAATCTGCTCTCGTGCTGGCACCGACTCTCCCTGTATTGGAACTTCACCCACAACGGTATCGTGAAAATTCACATAACCAGTGGCTTTGGGGTATTCAAAGCTTCCATAGTTTGGATTCTCCATAGTGATCACCATTCCCAGACTCACATTTGAAGTCAAATTGCTCATAAGGGACAAGTCAAAATGTTCAAGACCAACAGGTTGGACGATGATGTCAGGATCCCTGGGTTTAAAAACTGTTAAAAATAAGGTTACAGTGGCAATTGCAACAATGATCAGAAGGACTAGAGACAAGGCCAAGCAAATCTTGAGACCTTTGTTAGCCATGGTTTATGATTCTGGCTGGCTAGATGGGTATTACTGAGTGAGGGACGAGAAAATTCAATTCATACAAGTTTGAGATTGTGTGTTGGATTATATAGTGAGTGGGTGGCTATTTTATAGATCTATAGAATGATTTGATTCAGGGAGATCCTAAAATTGATTTTTTTTTCTCATGATTAAATTGGTATTTTATCAAAACAAATATTGGGTCAAAACGTTTGCACTTGATTCCTAATCTGAGAAACCTAACGCGTAAACAAACAAAAATCCATATTATATGTGATCGAGTTACATGATCAGTTTTTTGTACCATACAGTTCTTTTATTTTTATTATTCCGTATTTGGCGACTAGATAATACATACGTTTTGCGTTTTGCGTTTTGCGTTTTGCGTTTTGCAGGCCAATACAAAATGAAGCATAATACAAAAATGCATTTATTTGACTATTATTGCAATACACAAATAGGTGGCGGAAACAATAAGAAAAATCCAAAACTGTGAAAAAGAAGAGAGCGTTACTCTCATTGCCTCAATAATGTTCTTTAATAAGGATTATCTAGTATTAAATATATAATTAATGCAGGAAGTCCTGAGATAATTGTTGAGTAACGGACTACTTCTAAATCTATTTGTTGATGTTTAGTTTTGTAAGATTGGTTTGAATCTATTTTAAGTGATGAACAAGATGTTTACGAGCATCTTAGTAGTAGATATAGTTGAATTTATTCTCGTTGTTATTTTCTTATAAGAAATCAAATTGATTTCTAAGTTTTGAGCTGAAAAGATGGATAAAGAGAAATCATTAACTGAAAATAATGAACTAGTTCAAATATCCTGTAGAACGTCCTTCTAAAGTTGAAGTGAACGTCAATAAGATGACCTCCAAAATAGATTAACCTAATTAAAAATAATGATAGTAACGTACATCAATATAATAGATATATTTTATTACCACCGCTAAATACAAACAATGATTAATCTGATTGAATTTTTTAAATTTAATGCATGAGTTTGGTCTAATGTCCCATTCTTTTGTTTTCTTTATTTTATTTTTCATGTGAGATGAAGGGAGTGTTAACTTAATATAGGATTTAGGAGTGATGGACAATAATCCTTACCATTATTTTTATTCATAATTTGTAAAATGTATTCTTATAATTGTTTTAATTTGAGAATATGTTTAGTAAGATTAATAAGGTAGCTAATAGTTTAATAATTTTATAAATTATTATTAATTTATAAACTAGTAAATATTTAATATTAAAGTAGTTTATTGAACAGAAAAATATAGTGTAGAGAAAAATAAAGCTAAGGCTGAAATTTTAATTTGTCTGATGAGAGAAATTTTTAAAAAAAAGTGACAAGATTATTTGATTTGAACATAGGAAGGAAAGAAAAACTAGACAAACTTTATTCTCCATAAACACAAACTTTTCATTTCGTTTATGGTTTAGGTTTAAAGGAATCCATGCATCATATTAGAAACATGAGTTGTGCATCCATAATCAATCCACCAAGAATTATGTGGAACTTAGTTTGATTCAAAACATACATAATAAAGATTATCTAGTATCAAATGTGTAATTAATGTAGGAAGTCCTAAAATAATTGTTGAGTAACGGATTAGTTCTAAATCTATTTGTCCATGTTTAGTCTCGTAAGATTGTTTTGAATCTATTTTAAGTGATGAACAAGATGTTTACGAGCATTTTGGTAGTAGATATAGTTGAATCTATCTTGTTGGTATTTTCTTATAAGAAATCAAATTGATTTCTAAGTTTTGAGCTGATAAGGTGGATAAAGAGAAATCATTAACTGAAAATAATGAACTAGTTCAAATGTCCTACAGAACGTCCTTCAAAAGTTGAAGTGAAAGTCAATAAGATAACCTCCAAAATAGGTTAACCCAACAAGAAATAATGATAGTAACGTGCATCAATATAATAGAATTTTATTACCACCGCTGAATGCAAATAATGATTAATCTAATTGAATTTTTTAAATTTAATGCACGAGTTTGGTCTAATGTCCCATGCTTTTGTTTTCTTTGTTTTATTTTATTTTTATATTATTTTTCATATGAGATGAAGAGAGTGTTAACTTAATATATGATTTAGGAGTGATTGACAATAATCCTTACCATTAATTTTTATTCATAATTTGTATAATGTATTCTTTTAATTGTTTTAATTTAAGAATATGTTTAGTAAGATTAATATGGTAGGTAATAGATTAATAATTTTATAAATTATTATTAGTTTATAAACTAGTAAATATTTAATATTAAAGTAGTTTATTGAAGAGAAAAATATAGTGTAGAGAAAAATAAAGCTAAGGCTGAAATTTTAATTTTTGTGATGAGAGAAATTTTTTAAAAAAAAGTGACAAGATTATTTGATTTGAACCGAGGAAGGAAAAAAAATTAGACAAACTTTATTCTTCATAAACACAAACTTTTCATTTGGTTTTATGGTTTGGGTTGAAAGGAATTCATGCATCATATTAGAAACATGAGTTGTGCAACCATAATCAATCCACCAATAATTATGTGAAACTTAGTTTGATTCAAAACATACATAATAAGGATTATCTAGTATCAAATGTGTAATTAATGTAGGAAGTCCTGAAATAATTGTTGAGTAACGGATTACTTATATATCTATTTGTCCATGTTTAGTCTCGTAAGATTGTTTTGAATCTATTTTAAGTGATGAACAAGATTGTTTTGACTTAGGTCTCTCCTTTGAGGTTATTTTCATGTCGGGACTTAGACATACTATTTGACCACAATACTCTTCATTTTTTAGTTCCATCAAGTAGTCTTTAGTAACATGAAAGATATGTTGCAATATTGCTGTTTTTATTTTCTATATTTATTTATTTTTACATTTTTCTTCTTCTCAATTTTAAGCATTAAGTGTAACAATTACATTAGATTTTTTTTAGGATTTTGCATTTAGGCTAGATAGAAACTTCAATATTATTTGTGCGTTCAATATTAATTAATAATAATTGAATTTTATTTTTTTATAATTATGTCCTGTATTTTTTTTACTTGAAATTAAAATAATTACATCATTAATAATAATGAAAACAAATACTAATTTATGTTTATAGATTCAACTTTTATGTTGTTGTCGAGTTTAATTTTTTATTTTCTTCATTCTTAAATTTTTTTTTAAATTAAACATTTTTAATTTATTACTTTTTTATTTTTATTTTGTAAAAACTCATTTTTTATTCATTAATTATATTTCTAACTATTTTAAACATTAAAAATACTTATTTTTTAATATATTTAAAATTAAAATTATCAAATATATATATATATATATTATTTATTTATTTTTGAAAAGGTGTTAGATAGGAAAATAAAAAATAAAAGGGTGTTAGATAGGGAAATAAAAACAAAAGGGTGCTAGATAGGGAAATAAAAACAAAAGGGTGCTAGATAGGGAAATAAAAGTGTAAATGATGCTAGATGGGGAAATAAAAGTTAAATGGTGCTAGATAGGGAATTGAGCCTACACTTTTAAGTGGGTTATTAACAAACAAAATGTACTTAACTATGCAATGCCACATCTACTTTCATTAAAAAAATTACATCAAAATAATAATAATAATAATAATAATAATAATAATAATTATAATAATTATAATAATAATAATAATTATAATAATAATAATAATAATAATAATAATAATAATCTTTGTTTAAAATTGATTTTTTTTTTTTTAAACTAGGATTCATAAGATTGAGGAAAAATATCTTTGATGGAGAATAATAAATTTGAGCAACCAACTCTAATACTACATGTAAAAAAATACATACATAATGCATAACAATACACATCATAAAGATATTTCAATTATGATTCTTACACATCATATTCAATTGTAATAGAGAGAGACACTTTGTGGAGAGTCTCTATATGAGCAGTTTCTTTAATATCTTTTTCTCAATCTATCTTTTGCAATTCCTTTCTTTTCATGTTCTTGATTGATGGTCCGTCAACAACTTCCTTACAGAGACCGAACTCGTTTCTATTCTTTATCAATCTCCATTAGATTAGGTCATTATTATTTTTTTTTTTAGTAATGAGTTTGATTTTTATAAAAATAATTATTCTTATAAATGTTGAAATACTTGATTTTACCTTATACAAATTTCCCATTTTTCCAACAGTTGTTTGATGAAAACAGGTTTGTAAAAGCACCCAACTATACATAAATGTTGAAATGCCTGTTTTTAACCTTTGTATTTCTTTTAATTCCTATAAAGTTCAAATCACAATTTTTAGTTTCTAATATTTATTTTTAAACAACAAATAATATTTATTTTATAAATCTTAAGAATATTTTTTAAACTATCACATAACATTACGTTGTAATATTATTACAAGTCACTTTATCTTAATTTTTTTTTAAACACAAACGGTTATCATCATATAATAATACAGATAAACATATCAAAATTTTATTTTAGAGAGACAAAAATAAAAACAAATTACAAAACAAAAACCAAAACTAGTACGCATGGTAAAACCGTCTTTAAGTCTTTTATTTTTTTTTTAGTTGTTGTTCTAACTATTTTTTTCAATTTTTTCAAGTTAAATAAAGGAAAAAATAAATACAAACAAAAGAAGTAAATTTACTAATTTTTTATTTTTTCTCTATGACATCTAATCTTAATAAATTTTATTTCTTTCTTTTTTTCATATTGTTTAATATTTGGTATAGAATATATTTATTACACTTTATATTAGAAGATGACGCAAAAGACTTAAAAGGATTTAAAATGTTACAATTAAACTCCGAATTAAAAATAAGGAACAATTTGTAAGTAAATAATCTAAATTTTTTAATTTTTAGATGCTGATATTCCTTTCTCAAGTGATCTACATACCATGGTATTTTTATATATCAATACATTATAACATTTATATTGAAAAAAATTACGATACGTAGAAGTTTGTTTTACTAGTTATGCTAATCTAATTATTAACTAAGAGTAAGTTAAATTCTTAATTTATATAAAAAAGATAAAGAATCAAAAATTGGAAAAAAGACCTTAAAAGATGAAGTTAAACTCATCATGAAAGCAGTATTTGAGTTTTAAAGTCAAATTTATCAGTCTTAACTTGTAGTAACATAAAACTTGAGCTAAGGGTAGTGCATGACATTTTTCTCAACTTAGAGAAATTTAAGATTGAATGTTTTGATGTGGCTTTAATTAATTAACATAAAATATTAAAGGGAGTTAGTGTCTTTTTGTTCAAATATAAGTTTTTCTTGAGTTAGTTGATGTTGTTTAAATGTTCTGATTTTTAAAAAAAATTAAGACTTTTGTTTATAATCTTAATTATAATAGTACTCCTGGTCCGGATTGGTTTGGTGATGTTTGCTGGGATATTATTGGAACAAATGTTTGCAATGTTGTTCAATAATTTTTTAAACAAATATGCATTCTCCTTGGAATGAACAGTGATGTGATATATCTCTTATTCCTAAGATTCAGGATGCTGACTCCATTAAATATTACACGTCAATTGTTGTTGCTAATTTCAAATTTAAGATTATTTCCAAGATACTAGCGGATAGGCTTGCACTTGTGGTTGCTAGAATCATATCTCATAATCAATATGAGTTTGTGCAGGGTAGACAGATTCAAGATTGCATTGGTATTGCCTCTGAAGCTATTAACATGCTTTCTAAAAAGGTTAGAGGAGGTAATGTGACTTACAAATTTGATATTCATAAAGCCTTTGACACTCTGAGTTGGAAGTTCTTATTATTAGTTTTAACACGCTTTGGTTTTCACCCCTCGTTTGTCGATTGGATTAGTACAATTCTTCATTCAACCATGCTTTCTATCAAAATAAATGGCAATTTGGTGGATTTTTTTTCCTTGCAGTAGAGGTGTCAGACAAGGTGATCCTTTGTCTCCTTTACTTTTCTGTCTTACAGAGGAAGTTCTTAGTAGATGTATCTCTAAGCTTGTGAATGATAAGAAAATTTTACATATGGCTAGTCCGCAAGGTTATCTCACTCTCTCTCATATTTTATATGCTGATGACATATTTGTTTTCTATAGGGGGATATTAAGTCTCTTAGAACTTTGAGTATTTTTCTTAAAACATATGGTGATTTTTCTGGTCAATATGTTAATAACTCTAAAAGTAGTTTTTTCAGCATGGATAATTCTGTAAGATTTGTCACCAAAATTCAATGTATTCTTTCTTGTAGTCATGGTTGTTTTCCTTTCAATTATTTAGGAATGCCTATCTTTGTTGGTGCTCCAAAGTGTCGATTTCTTCAACATTTGCCTAATAAAGTCAAATTGAAGCTAGCATCTTGGAAAGGTAAATCCCTTGGCATTATGGGTCAGATTCATTTGGTCAATATAGTGATTATTGGATTTCTAGCTTATAGCTTTAATATGTATAAATGGTCTATTTCACTTCTTAACCAAGTTGCGCAGTGGTGTCGAAATTTTATTTGAACTGGTGATATTCTGAAAAAAGGCATAGTCACCGTGAATTGATATACGATTTGTTTTCCACTTGATAATGGAGGTTTGAAGATTATTAATCTTCATCATGAAAATAATGCATATCTTTTTAAGTTTGCTCAAACTTTGCTTATAGCAACAGGTTTTGATATTTTCTCTTGAAAGTCAGGGTTCTTAAATCAAAATACGAGTTTAGAATGGTTTATAGATCTGATCCTGTCGACAACTTGCGCGTGGAGGAATCGCTTCGTTGCACTCTCTGCCCCGTCTACGCGACTGTGTTATCTGCAAAATCACCCTCAAAACCTTCTCTAGGATCTCCAAACGCGACCTGCAAAACACACAGACGGCGCCTCTAGCGGCCGTTTGCACTCCGAC
>Ga0123342_1001725_pt1 | contig 36834 bp, 19 predicted proteins | sample Turbeawhitnodule_FD_89960 | JGI IMG/M metagenome (GOLD analysis project Ga0123342, IMG submission 89960) | Root nodule microbial communities of legume samples collected from Mexico - Turtle bean Mexico white nodule | ecosystem: Host-associated > Plants > Roots > Nodule | place: Mexico: Nepantla...
TCTACAAAGGGATTTGCCTCTCCGCCCCTATCACCGATACTATGGTGGTTACTGTCATACCAGTGGCTAAAATGGGGTTTGTTGGTACCTCCCAAGACAAGTGTAAGTCTCCTTCTCAAAAGGTGTTGCAAACAGTAGAGCCAAACATGGCAAAAAGGAAAAGGAAGGATAAATTTTCTCAAATTTTCGATCCCAAGAACTTGTGGGTACTCGAGAAGGGTACAACATATCCTTTCAAGTGCACCTCGAGGGAATTTGTTGAGGAATTCATTTTCTCATTCAACATGTGTTTTGACACTATGGTCGAGTTAATTATGGCCAAGGCTTGCCATAGATCCGATAGAGTCTTTATGAAACAATTACTGAATGGTGAGGACTTTATATTTGTGTATGAGTTCTTCTTTAAAAATCTCGATGTCTTATTTTCTTTGTCACCTTTTGAATGTAAGATGTTGATGACCATGAATGTGGCTTATAGCCAACTTCATCCTAATAGTTGGACATTTTTAAATAGTTTTCAAATATTTTGTCATTATCTTCAAATAACACTAACTATTAACAAGTTTATAAACTAAAACATGGGCCTAAAGTTGACTAGGTGTCCCTAAACAATGCCCAACACCCTCTTTCATCATTCGTTATCAGACTGCTATTGGACCACCCATAAATATCTAGTTCAAAATACAAGTTGGCAACCTTGACATGAGGAGGGTGTGTTAGACATCTCACATTGATTAAAAATAAATGTAATTCATAATATATATAAGTGGATGAAAACTTTATCTTATAAGTTGATCTTGTAAGATTGATTTAAGCTTAAATTACACCAATTTTTAGACTTTCTAGTAAATTGCAATATACTTATGTTAGTTTGTTTATGTTTGATCTTTTATTATACCTGATGTCACAAGTTTTATGAAAATGGGTTGTGTCCTAAGTGTTTTAAAAAATTGAATAATCTAAAACCCCAACAAGTTGTCCGTGATATCATAATGAAATCTCAAACAACCAATCTTAGGTGGAAATTCTGTATACTTTACTTATTAATTTTCTTTTGTTTTTAATGTGTATAATGATTTGTGCTCTCTTATGGACAAGTTTCTATTGGAGGTCCATGTTCAACACCAAAAAGATAAAACCACCTTTACTCTCTGTGGTCATGATAGCAGTCTTTTGATTAACCAAACTACTCATGAAATTGAAAAGTAGTTGATTAATGATGTATAAACTTATCCCATACCAACCTTTATTAATAACTATTGTTTATTTTATTTTTATTAACAACTATGTTTCATTCTTATTCTATTGCCATAATATTATTAATATATGGTGAGAGGTGTGAGTTTGATCCTTTTTCTACTCTAGAGTTCGGGTCTTGGATAAAATGTTTGACTTTTAGATTAAAGGTTGTTCTAGGTAGTAACTTTTTCAGTTTCTCAAAAACTTTAGGATGAACAAATTATAAAGTCATAAGTAAACTTTTTCTTGGTGAGATATGTGAATTACTTTTTAAGTTAGATTAGAAATTAAACAATTATATTCGTACCTATACTTTATGGCTTTCATAAAAAATTATTATTATATATATGTGCATAGGATATTGCAAATGCAGAGATTGAGAAATCCATGTCTTCTACAACAAAAAGAAAACATGAAATTGGAGATAATGTTAGTAATCATTTTAGTCCAATAATATGATTTCTTTTATCTTTAATCATGTTGGTCATGTTATTAGTGTACTATATATGTTGTTTGATGTTTAACATTGTAACCATGCAACAACCTCAGTTGTCAACTTTTCTAATATCTGTTAAGAGATTATTGTTCTCTCATTTTTATTGCGAAGATCTTGGTAAAAAAATTTGATAATATTCTGTTAGAAATCTCACATCCATTAAATATTATAGTATTTCATAATATATAAGTAAGTATAAATTTTATAAGTAAGTTTTATAAAATTAAATTAGATTTAAAATTTATTTTTTAATATGATATTAGAATCTTTCAAAATATATCACCTCAATACATAAGAGTTTGAGCAGATTACTCCCAATCCCAACTGGTAGAAATAGCCATTATACTTCTAGCAGCTTCCGACTAGAATTTGTTGAAATTATCAGATCACCCTCTGTCGAATCATCCATAAATATATTTATATTCATTTTCTGAATCGGCATTTATTTTCTTTGTGAATATTTTATAAATTATTAATTTTTTGAGGTGGTGTCTGACAGAAAAACGAAGAGTTATGTGGTCATAAAACATATGAAGATATTTAACACAATTTTAGAATATACTAAGAATATTTTGTATTTGTATGGTGTGCCCCACCTTTCACCTCGATAAAACTTATGTTTGATTAATACTATAGACTAATGATGGCAGTTATGATATATTATTGTCCCATTCATCTTTTAAAATTTTTATATTTTATCTAAATAATATTAACTTAAATAATTGGAGTTTATTTCTCTTGATAGTAGATAAGATAGATATTATTGCTCCTTTTTACAGAGGGGTTTTTATTTTCTCCATGGCAACATTCACAAATAATAACTTAGGAAATAAAACACTAAAATAATCTGTTCTAAATTTTATTTTCGTATTTTCTAGGCTAGATGGAAGAAGATTTGCATCATGGGGTTTTTAAGTGTTATCAAATTATGGTAATTTAGAAAAAAATACGTAATTTAAATTAAAAAAAAAAACTACCAATTTTAGGTTTTGCTGTTATACATTGCTATTATTCATTCTTAATGAAAAAAGTATTCTTCTTTCATTCTTAATATCTTAAAGCACTTAATTATTGTTTTAACAAATTAATTGACTAGAGTTTGGAATAATTTAAGTGTGTTTAACAAATTAAATAGTAATTTAATGGAAAATCTTACATGAACAACTTTCAATTTTCTTACACCATTAAAACACTTAATAAAATAACATTTTAAATTTTTTTAGTTGATTCATTCCAAATTATTTTATATTTTAAAATAAAAATGTCACATTATTGGTGTTGAGTGGGTGTTTACTAGGACATGGGGTGTTTCCTTATCTTCACCTTAGTTCAATATGAGACACCAGTATGGGCTAGTTGACAATTTTCCACCAAGTAGAAATATCAATAAAATCAAAACAAAACACCACCAAATTCCAAATTCAAGTTCTTAAAACAACGACACTCATAAATTTTCCTCAATAATTAGTATTCAAATTTGATTCTGCATATATTGATGATAATGCTTCCAATCCAGAATCCAGCTGTCTTTGGATTTTTTACCAATTTGGTGAAATTTAACATCATAATCCCAAAATAACTAAAAATTTTAAAATCTATCAAAATAAACAAATTATACCAACATGACACAAATTTATTGTGAAAAAATAGTGACAAAATAACATGACTTTAGTGTAATCAAATTTCAACTAGACAGGTGTTTGAAGGAATGGTCTTCTTGCATTTCACTTCAACATTGAATCATAGAAGGAAAGAACAGCGAAACAAATCAAAGCATTTTTAGTTGGCCAATTCTCACACATGGAGAAAACAGCATTACCATCTGAATCTCTACTACACAATCTGAGAAAGAAAAAGACCTAAACCACATAAACTAACAATAGAATCAGAGACAGGGAAGCTCCACTTTTAACCTTCTACCCTGTCTCTCTAACATAAAACCACCTTGCGATGCAACACCAGAAAAATACAGAACACATTTGTGCTTTACATGAAAAGAACCATATTTCAACAATTCAAACAGAGATAGCCAACAATCCATCACATTGCCTTGCCTTCTTCCTCCTTGGGGTCTTGAAGTGTGCCAAACATCCAATCCATCCATATGGTGTAATGGCCATAGTTGTGCCGATATGTAGTGTGGTGAATGGTGTGGTAGCCAGCACCCATAACAGGCCACACCTTTCCATGAATGCAGTCATGAATATTTGCAGTCCAAACACCCTCAAGGAAAAGGAGAGCTAAATGTGTAGTAAAATGAGTTGGGATAAAAAACAAAGAAAGGGTATGAGGTAATGCCTGAAGAATCCCATCAAGAGGGTGAAACGCCAAACCTGAGATACATGTGGAAAAAAGTCAGTACACCCTTCTTCAAAGATCAAAATGATGGCGAAAGAGAAACAAATGGTAGAAGAACAAATAAAGATGATGTTACTATTCAAAACCAGAGTAGTATGCCAGAACAACACAAAATTAAACAGACTAGTAACATGATAAAAAGAACAACGTCCATATACAGTGGTGCCAAAATTGGAAAGCTGCTTCTAGCAATGAAAGTGAGTCGCATTCATTTGTAGGAAGACAAAAATAACAAAAAATACATTAAATTAATGGTTTTTTAACTAGAATAGCATGTCCCTTACTAGAGTAGCACCAACACTTTTAAAGCGCTCATATTGGATATGAACCACCAAAATAGTATACCAACAACTGCTTGGAATGTTAGCAAAGTTTACCTCGTCAGCTTGCAGAAAAGGACAGTAATACTAGTAATAGACAAGATCAAGATTCTAGAAAAAGACACTACTAGCAGAAATCACTTGGTGTATGTATGATGGCTAAAACGTGAGAAGTGGCATAGCATGTTTTGAAAGTTATGTGATGAATCCTAGGATTTTCGATTAAAGCCAACAGATAATAATACCTTGAACCATCACCCCAATTTTGGGGAGTATATCCACAATAAACTGGTTGACAAAACAAGTCACATGAAATGGGATGTGAATAAGAACGTTATTGATACAGGCGCAGACTCCTTGATTCCTACAGAAGTACATAATTTTGTCTATATTTACATATATACTCAGCTATTATCTATATGATTGGTTTCTGTCCGTACCTTTAAATCCTCAACAAAAATCTTCCTGATTCTCTCCCTGTTTCTGGTCAGTCTCCTTCCTTCATAATATGTCTGTATTTCAATTTCCCTTATATCCTCATTAATGATCCCTTTCCACACTCTTCCTTATATTAGGTTTCATGAGTTTCTTAGAAAAGATGAAGCAGATATTCTAGATCGGTGATAAACATTCACATCAAATTTCAACATACAACTATCTTGGTTTCAGAAGGACTGCTTTTATTTCAGACCTAGTGATGATTTTGAGCCCATATGAAAAATATCATATCAAACTTATATTGCACGTGATAAAGGTCTATTACAAGTGATTAACTTCAACGTTCACCAGTAAAACACAGTCAAAATCACATACTGTAATCCTTATCAATCTCTAACCCTTAAAATCAGCATCATCTACCACAGCATACGCATAAATTATGAAATAACCCAATAATAGACTAAAAACATCTTTTAAAGACATTATGAATTATCTTCTTGTCAGGGATTTATAAAAGGTTAAAAGAATTATATGAAAAGAGATTTTGGCTTGACTTAACTACGACTGAAGTGTTTAAATGTTGAATATTTAATGTACTTACCAGCAAAAGGGGAGAGAGTGTTCTGCTTATTGTAGATGTGATGAGTAGCATGAAGATATTTGTAAAGTGGTTTAATGTCATGTAGCTCTCTGTGCATCCAATAAATACCAAACTCTACAACAATTAGATAAATAGCTAAATACACAAAGTATGCAAGCCAACCAATATGATATAATCTAGGATAGCACTTTGTCCAGCCAGTTTCTACTAGGTACTCTGAAACAGTTGGAAGCAAAGTGTACCACGGCATGGCTTTCATAGCAACAGCTATTTGCAACAGCATGGCTCTTTGAGAGGGAATAGCATCTGCAATGGTAGATTTAAATATATCAAGAAATGAAAGTTACAAAAGATCCGATAAGCACCTTAAAATTAAAACCACAAAAACCACATGCAATTATACTTGAAAAGAAGCATTAGTTTTGAAACTTTTAGTTCAATTGTTCTGCTTAGTTGAGTTTGGACTCTAACAACTCAAACTTTCTAGAGCCAGTCCAAAGATGAATATAAACAGCTTGGTCTCAGACTTCTGAACATAGTCCAGAAGAAGTAAAATATAAACAACTTGCTTTGTATTAATCTATACAAAGATATTTTATGCTACTGTTTGACATAAAGAAAGGGGTAAAACTATAGTCCAGACTAATATGTTATATCATGATCCAACAAGCCATTAAACTGTTTTAGGTGAAGCAGAGTACTACAAATTGTCTTTCGTGGCCAATAGACAATCACTATCGTCTAGGAAGAAAAGCTGAAGAAAATTGCATAGCAGCTATTTAATGAGAATCTAGTCAATTCATATAGGTATGAAAGAATGAAAACAATCAATCTTCCGATTGACTAAACTGTAGAGTATAGAACAATTTAGTGGCAGAGGCAGTATGATCCCTCCTGTAAAACTTCGAGCTGCACACTTATAAAACCCAATGTTTTAAACAGCGGTCACGGCTACAGTTTCATTTTGAACCTTAATATTGCAAAACAAGGTTGCAAACAAATGTGTTTAAAACCATATAGGTTACTTGTAATGATGAAAACAGCCCGTCTAGGTCACAAACAATATCCATCTTCTAAAGATCATAGCAGAGAACAGAACAATAAAATTCCTCTCAAGTAATGCATAAAGATGAGTGATAATTTCAAAAGGTAAAGTAACTGCCCAACATTTAAAAATATTCGAGCACTGCATACAGTCCACTCTGTAAGCTTACTAAGAATTTGGAAGAGCATGCATCATACTCGGTTCGGTGAATTTTTACAGAACAAGAACAGAAGTTCGTGATGGTAGCATAATGGATAGTGAAACTGAAAACCTTGCCTTGCCCCGAAAAAAACTCTCCACGTCATTTTCCCCAGAGGTTGCACGAATACAAACAACAAGAAAAACCTTTTCCCACTGCGTGAGATGGTTACATTGCACAGACGCAACTGGGAAAAGTCCACTCAAATTACTATCTTAACAAGAGAACCAAAAATCCTTATAATCAACTAGAAGAGAAGCAATCATTCAGTTTACTGAACAGCACATGATATACAAAAGTCAGAACAAATCTATAAAAGGAAAAGCGGGAATCACATACATCAGCATAACTGTTACAGTCCGAGAAGCATAATCCATCAAAGATAATCAACTTAACACTAAAAAGAACAATTACTAAACAAATCCAACCACTGAAAATAACACCAGAAAAACCAAATCCAATTGAACTCCAATTCCCCTCTCCATAATCCTAAAACGCAAAACAACTAACAGTGGTGGTATCAGAACAAAAGCCAGAACACCATCTTTTATCCTTTTTTTTTTCTAAAACAAAACCATGCAAGAGAAACCAGAGTAACAAACTAATCAAAAACCCATTTCATTTCAAAGCAAAAATATACCATCTTTAAAAAGCATACAGAGAAGCATAACATAACATTTTACACTCCAAAATCCACCAATTTTTATTTTAAAAAAAATCAAAAACAAAGCAAGGAACTAAAAAACTAATAAAAACCCATTTCATATCAAAACTAAAATATACCATCTTTAACCAAACACAACGCAGTTTCATAGCAGACACTAAATAGAAACATCTCTTTCAGTCAAGATTCAAACCTTGATTAGCTTATTGTAAAAAGTATTAGTCCATTCCGATAAACACAACATTGTGATTGAAAGCAAAACACGATGTTCACATATAAAATAACAAAAAAGAATAAGAAATAAAGGCCAGAAAAAGGGGTAAAAAAGAACAACCTTTGGGCAGATAAAAGTTACGTTTCCAATAGTAAATGTAGAAGCACCACATGAAGCCAGAGAGGAGGTAGAGAAGGACACCACCGATATAGTTGCGGAGCCACGTCTGGAGGAAGTGCGGGAGTGGGGCCCACACAGAGTGCGGCAAAAAGGTGCCCAACACAATGCGGTTGTAAAAGTCGGTGTCTTCACGGAAGAGGCTCCCATAATCACTTAACAACGATGTTAGGTCCTCCATCGCCACGGTGGAGAAGAAAGGGAATCAGAGCACAACTGTGTAGAGAGAGAGAGAGAGAGAATGAAAGTGAGAAGAGTCGCAGAGGGGAAAATGCAGTGGATGGTTTATTTCGTCTTAGTTTAATTAATTAAAACAGGGTACGATTTTGAGGTGTCGTGTGATGTTGATGTTTTTTATTTTCGAAAGCATGTGCCAGTGATGTTGATGTTATTCTGTGTCCTTTGTTTCGTTTTAAGCGTTATTTTTTATTTATAGAGACATTTTTTTAATTAGTTTCGTAGATTTTTACTTCAACTTAAGTTGAGGTGATTTTCACATCAATGATTTTGGTATCATTGTTATATTATAAATATTTGCTTCATTTTTTATTTGTTTATTAGTTTTGTAAGTATTTATTTTGTATTTATAAAAATAAAAAACTAGCTCTAATATTTAGAATATATTTTAATATTATAAATAATAAAATTACAAAACAAAATGACTACACCAAAAAGAGAAAGAGAAATTTTTTTTATATATTGTTATGAATGTATGTATTTATAAAAAGGATAAAACTATTTTTGATAAAATTAATTTTAAAATTAATATATTTATTGTTCTTTTAATATAGGTGTACAAGTGTTACTGACTACCATCTTAAATTAACTCAAACTAAAAAGTCATTAACTAATTCATTAAATAATTTTGTGTATTAAAAAAGTTAAATAAAACAGCTGCACCATATACTTCATCGGCTAAACTATTATCAAAATAATTATAAGTATTTAATTTTAAATAAATTAAAAAATAAATAAAAAAAATTCATTGATATCTTAGTTGTAACAACCTTGAATTTGTTTTAGGTGCATGTGTTTCGGAATGATGTGGTATCGAATGTTGTTCACCGGCTAGTGTAAATACTTAATTTAAAAGGGTATATGTAATCAATTAGGTAATTATATTTATATTATTATAAACATTAAATATCACTCATCAATCATATAGTCTATTACAAACTTTATAAATAAGTACATTAGACAAAGCAAAGATGCATCTTTATTACAACATTAATAGTATCTAAATACCGATATAGTCTATTACAAACTTTATAAATAAGTACATTAGACAAAGCAAAGATGCATCTTTATTACAACATTAATAGTATCTAAATACCGAATACTCATTTGAGCATCGAGATCATAACGATCCCTTCCCAAACTATCATTTAAATACGACTCGGTTAAGGAAGCTTTGCCCAACATGACAATCCTTCCCAATGCCTAAAAATTACGACACCTCGGCTAAGGAAGCTTTGTCCAACACGACAATCCCCCGGATGTCTAAAACATCACACTTGATCGAATCAGTCAAGGAAATTTTTCCCAACACAATAATACCCAGTATCAAATGTAAATACCTCAAGGTAAAAAGGAATACATGACAAATCAGGTAATTACATTTATATTATTGTACACATTAAATATGGCCCATCAATTATAAAGTTCATTACAAACTATATAAATAAGCACATTAGACAAAGCTAAGATACGTCTTTATTACAACATTAATAGCACCCAAACACCAAATACTCACTTGAGCGTCGAGATCATAACGATCCCTCCCGAAACTATCCTTTAAATACGGCTCGGCTAAGGAAGTTTTTCCCAACACGACAATCCCTCCCGATACCTAAAAATCACACTTGATCAGCTCAGTCAAGGAAGCTTTGCCCAACACAACAATCCCTCCCGATATCTAAAAATCGCACTCGATCAGCTCGGTCAAGAAAGTTTTGTCTAACACGACAAGCACTAACGACACTCAATTTAACTTAATTGATTTTGGAAGTTTTTCCTAAAACGAAAATTTCCCCCGATTAATAAAAGAATTCCAAGGTCCAACCACTCGAAACCTAAATAATAAAAAATGAAAGAAGTTCTTAAAATTTGAAAGAACGACTCAATTCAAATTCATTATCGTACAATCGACATAAAAATTACAAAGTTGCAAATGTTCGGACAGCCAGAATCATAGTTCCATATAAAAACTTAGACAAAATTAAGAGAAATCATTCTATTATATATTCAAAAGAGGTGAGACCCACAACCCGGGTCCAGGGATACCAGAAAACAAAAAACAAAATCTAAGAAAAGTTAAAAACCAAACACCTCTTCTAGTTGTTCATCCTCCTCCTCCTCCTTCTCCTCGTTGGCCCCGTCCACCGGTACAAACTTACCGTCAACAACATATTTTGTAATATCGTATCAGGCGTCTTCAACCGAGGTGTCATAGAGGAAAGTTGTCTGGCGAATAGCTTGGTTGAAGCATTCCTTGTTAATAGGAATGAGAAAGGACTAGTAGTGAGAATATTCTTCCTTAGTCGACGTTTTACCGGTAACAAGCTTTTTTTTAGCATAAGGTCGTTTAATATGACTTTGTTCCAAGTCTTTCAGCTCAGCTTACAGGGTCGAGATTTTCAACCGGGCATTTTCAAGTTTATCCTTCGCCCGACGAGACTATTCTTCTAAAGAAGTATTCTCCTTCAATGAGTTGGTTGAGTCAACCAACTTTTCCTTCAATTTCTCAGTCACAACAAAGAAGGACTTATGCACCTCAGTTTTGATTGTCCTAGTCAACACCAGACCCCGACTTAGCATTTCAATGCAAATCCATATCATATCTTCGATCGGCGCCGAGGCGATGACCTGCTTCTGACATGGGGTGACTGCAACTTGCACTCCCCTAGCAACTTGAAGGTTATCCCCCAATAGATTGAAAGAACCATCACCGGCGCTCGACACTTTGGGTACCTTTCTGTCCTCCCCCGCTTCCTTTGCTTCCTCGCTCGACCTTCACCACCAAATGGAGGAAGTAAGTCAATGACAGGGGTACCTGAACCCCCAGCTAATAACTCAAGCGAGCTTTTTTTTTCAACTGTCGACCTATTGATGAAGCTTCTTCATCATATTAGTCGCCTCCGAATCAGTTTGAGTCATGATACCTATGAACAAAAATCAAATTCAACACGGTAAAAAAACTTAGGAAAATAAGACTCAAAGAAATTTCTACATACCAGAAAAGTCCATCCAACAGTGGGGCGATTGATACACAGCAAGAATCTTCCGAGTAGGGAGCCTATTTAGTAGTTGATAAAAAACTTATAAAATTTCTTTGTCTTCAGGAGTCATGGATGACCTTCACCAAGACTTATACCGAGTAGGAGACCAGGTCCAATAAAAGGAAAATTTGGTTTTCCCTCAACGTCATAAAAAAAAGGCTTCCCCTCCAAGTCAATGAAAAGTTTAAATTAATATCTACCATTAAAGTTTTTGTAAGATGAGGTGAATGGGGCAAAAAGGATACTACATGGATGACTAGACAAAGAAAGTCAATCTCTAAACTGGCCGGACGAGAATTATAATAAAATAGAAAACACAAAGGGGACACTTTCAATCTAAATAAATCACAAATAAGCCGAAAGGCTTGAAAAGTAGCCCATGAATTAGGATGAACCGGGGTCGAGGTCATGTTGATTGTAAGGAATCCCATTATAAACTTGTCAAAGGGTAAACTTACGTGGAGGTCAACAAAAACACACGTATAAATGTAAATAAACTCTTGACTCGATCCCTCCCGACCGTGACAAAAACTTTCAAAAGGGCTACAACAGTCGTTGTAACCACATCTAATGGTGAGTCTGACTTTAACATTGACACTTTTGACACGAAATCATCGACCAAGGAAGAGCCCCGGTACTGTGTGATATGCTTGATCAGGAGAAGAATAAGAAGAAGAGTACCCTTAAGAACCATTATATATATATATATATATATATATATATATATATTCACATCTAACGGGTCTAACAGTAGCAACTTGAAACGTCACTATTAGTGGAACCATAAGATCTATTCACATCGGGTACTTACAATAACTTTAAAGAAATATCATGAAAATTGTCCTATCAACGCCAAATTTGCATAAAAGAATACATAACAAATCATATAATTTCATTTATATGATTATACACATTAAATACGATTTATCAATGGTAGAGCCCATTATAAACTGTATAAATAAGCACATTAGACAAAGCAAATGTACGTCTTTATTACAACATTAATAATACCCAAATATCGAATACTCACTTGAGCGCTAGAGAATCTTTTTGCAGGTGCACTTCTGACCGAAAGCTGAAGTTTGAACAACAGAAGAAGAAGAGGAAGGAAAGCACAATCGAGGGATGTAGCTTCATCTTAACTCCTTTATATAGGTCTTGGAACATGATCATTATACCTTTGATTCAGCTTAAACTTGATCTTTACTAGTCTTCAATCAAAATCTTCATCTTTTATGTCTTAGACGTTTGATAAGGAAAAGTTCTGATAAAAATCTTCAAAGCACTTCTATTTTGATTCTGCTTATATAAACAATATAAACAAGATATGCATATATAGCAATTACGACATAATTAATTATAATCGCATTGAATCACTTGTTTCCTTAAAAAGATGATTATAAGATCGTTTGTAATAAAAACATTTTCAATCATGGATCTTATAGTTGTTAAGAAAATCTTTTCAAACACTTAATTAGTATTTTATTGTCAGGACTTGTTTAGAACTTAAATTCATATTAACCACTTATATGATCTATTACACCATTTATACTGAGACTTGATATAAGCACTAGATGGTTTAATGTCTCATTCAGCTACCATAAAACACATATTAGAATGTTCATATAATTTTATCACATTCAAAAAAATAATATACTTAGAGTGTTTGTTATCATAAAAATTTAGGATAGTCTATTGATGTTAGACCGTCTAGTAAGGATCATAGGGTTAGGTCGTGTAGGGTCTCAACAATAAATAAATCAAAATAGTTTACATTAAAAAACTTGGTTTACAATGATGTATATTTTATCTTATAATGCATATAGTGGTAGATCCATTTGTAGTAGGATTAATTAGGATTACCAATAACTCTCCATTAACCACTTTTATTTTGTTAGGTCAAAGTTCAATAAATCCTTTTGTTTCATTTTGATTTTATGCTAAAATAACAAAGTGTAAAGCATACTTTTATAAGCAATCTCAAGTGATTTATTTAACCTAATCGATTTAAGTGTTTTGCTTATGCTTTTCATCTAATAAGCCTTTTCTTGGATAGATGCAAGCATGTATACTCCGTCTGATAAGTTTTTGCTTAGACAGACAATAAATATACTTTGTCTAACAAATCATAAGCCTTAAGCATTCATGGTGCATATTGAAGAACTATAAATTCTTATTCTCTATGTGTAGAGAATGCTCATTCTCACATCTACCAAGAAGATCTCATAAAGCTCATGTCTACATTAATGATCTCTTGAAAGACACATTAAATATGCTTCACTCCACCAACCATCCTAACATGCCTCTGTGTTAACTCTAGAAGGATTATATGCCTCACACAGTCCTATGCTTTACTATAATTAGGTAAAAGTTCTATGATCTAGGCCTGATAAGACAAGCTAGTTATCGGGATGTTGCTTGAAGAGGATATAAGCATTTAATGCATCTATATATATGTGCATGGACAAACACAAGCTAAAGAAGAAAACCTACTTTAAAGCTTCTCAATGAGTAGAAATAATTTTCAATAGTTACTCTCTCCAAACCTTTATATATATAGAATATTTCAAGATGAAGAAAGTATTGACAATGACAATGACTAAGTGATATTCACTATATCTAAACGCCAATTCTCTATATGCCTTAAAGCTTTGCAACAAATATTGTTTGTGTTCTATAGCCACATACAATAGTGAGCCTTATCTTGTATCCATCTCAACATGTAATTTTAGTTAATAACTTGTGATCTTGTAGATCATACCTTTTATTTAACAAAAAGGTTTAGTCATGAGTCACTGAGTCCAAAGAATACTTAAGTATTTGTAAGGAGTACTGCATTATAAAGAATACTCATGTTTAGCTAGGAGTGGTTGCATTCTAAAGAATATTTGTGTTTAGCTTGGAGTGTTTGTATTCCAAAGAATACTCGTGTTTAGCCAAGAGTGGCTACATTACAAAGAATATTTGTGTTTAGCCAAAATTGGTTTTGTCTAAAAAAAGGCTTGTTTTTTTAGCCATAATTGGTTGGGTCCAAATAATACTTACCTTGTACCTTGCAACATTAGTCTGTATTAGTGAAATATTGATTGGGATGATTAAGAACTGAAGGTAGTTTATGTGTTTCAGATGAACCATTATAAAAATACTCTACATATGTATCTCTATCTTTTAGCTTGTACATTGCATGTTATTTATTTGCAACTAACTTAAAGACAAGAGTTTTGTCAAAATGTTTTCTGAAAAAAAAAATTAACAATATATCTATCATGTTGAAGTTTTGTCTGAGGAGGGCCGTCAAATGCATCTCTCCAGAGAAAACAACATTAAACTTAATCTATTTGTATTTATCCAAACAAATATTTGAGAAAAAATTTTAAGAATCTTAAAATATAATTCAAACACCCTCATTTTCTCCTCATCCATAGCCACAAAGCTCAACTTCAATTATGCTTCTTCGAAACCCTATTTGTTCATATTAAAAGCGCGAGAAAAATTTCACTACCCTTACTCGGTGTTCATCATTTGGAGGTGGATAAGGTTCGTAGTGAAATAGATTCAATCTTTTAAAAAAATATATAATTGTTCTTATCGAATTTGGACATGGTGTCTTCTGATGTATGTGTTCCGAGTTGATGGCGAAGACCGAGCTTTCTTTGAGGATTGCCAAGCTTTATCACCAAAATTCGAGTTATAGTCCACCTGCAAAAGACTCTCTGACGCTCAAGTCAGTAAGAGTATATTGATATCATAGTAATAAGTGAATATCAAGTATTGAGTGAATGAAAATACTCCTTGGAGTTTGTATTTATAGATAGTAAGAGTTTGACATGTATCACTATAACCGTATAGATATAATGTCGAGTTGTATAGAATCATTCCGAGATTTATGATATAAATATATATATATATATAGTCATTCGAGTTATAGTCATTTAATATTTTATATATATATATATATATATATATATATATATATATATATATATATCTTTTAGTAGTTATAGTCATTTAATATTTTAATTTGTAGGTGGTTTGCTTAAAATATTAACAACATGGCTTTTACTCCCATCTCTTGAGCTAATTTTAATCTAGTGATTATGGTCTTATACTCAACCTGGTTGTTAGATGTTTCAAAGTTGAAGCGTATAGCTTGCTCCAGTGTGATCTGATTAGGAATTTCCAAAATAATGCCAACTCCACTACCCCTTTTGTTGGATGATTCGTCTACATTTAGAGTTAACATTCATGCTCTTTTCCATGTTGTGGGAGCTCTACAATGAAGTCTGCCAAAAATTGGACTTTCATTGGTCCACTTTTATCAAAATGAAGCCCAAACTCAGGCAATTCAATTGATCATACAGTCATTCTTTCGATGAGTTAGGACTTTTGTAAGACTTGCTTGATAGGATAACCGTATGAACTATGATATTAAAGCTCCTAAAATAATGTCTTAGTCTTTAGGGTGAAAAGACTAGTTCAAGGACGAGTTTTTCTATCACTTGATATCTCTCTTCAATCAACTGCAGAGTTCGACTGGTGAAGTATACAGGTTGTTGCTTCTTGCCCTCCTCATAGGCCAAGACCGAGCATATAGCATAATAGGATATTGCTAAATAAAGGAGTAAAGTTGAGTGTGAAGGAGGACTTGCCAATGTACGTAATGATGTTATGTCTTTCTTTAAGTGGGGGAACATGTTTTCATATTGTTGATCCCAATTAAACTTTGTTGCCCCTTTTAGTAAGAAGAAGAATAATTTTGCCTTTTCAGCGAGCTTTGGGATAATTGAGAGAGAGGAAAATTTTTCATTCAACCGTTGGAGTTCTTTAAGGTTGTTGGGGCTTCTTGTATGCATTATTGCTTCACATTTATCCATGTTAGTTTTTATGTCGTGTTGGGTGACCCATGAAGCCATAAATTTTCCCCTTCCAGTCCCAAAGAAACACTTCTCTAGGTTTAAGCGCATGTCAAATGCTCAGATGTGGTCGAACATTTTTTCAAGGTCCGCTAGATCATGACTTAACCACCATGTCATCAACATGGACTTCCATAAAGTACCAATAAAGCTAGTGAAGATTTTATCCATTAGACCTTAATAAGTAGCACCCGTATTTTTTAAGTCAAAGGGCATGACTTTGTAGCAAAAGTTAGCACCATTAGTCTTGAATGTTGTTTTGCCTTCATCGGGAGGATACATTATGATTTGATTGTATCGTGAATAAGCATCAAAGAAGTTAAGGAGTTCATATTCGGAGGTGTCGTCAACCAATCTATATTGGGTAAGGGATATATGTCTTTTAGACAGGCTTTGTTTGAGTATGTATAATTAGTGCATATTCTCCACTTTCCATTCATCTTGTTTACCATGACTACGTTAGACAATCATGTGGTATAGGTGATTTCTCTAATGAAGTCGACATGTAAAAGCTTCTCTAACTCGTGACCCACCCTTTAGGCCCACCAACCAAACTGACCTGCTCACACTCATGCATTGAATATCCAAAAACTTTGTCCAGTACAATTTATATATATATATATATATATAAATAAATGGTTATAGTAATTTATTATTTTAATCTGCATGTAATTTGTTTATAATATTAACAGCACGATTTGTACGGACTAAAGTATATTATTCATGATATTTATTCATTAATAATCCATATTTCTTGGGACCGGTATTACGATAGTTATATACTAATATTTATATACTTCCTATGATTTTATAAATAGATTGAGTATTATTTTATTTTATTTCTTTTAAATTAAAATGTTCCATATTATTATAAAATATACTATGTTGGTTGATAGTTTTTATTTATGTGCTACATTTATAAATTTGTATATTAAATTAATTTTCTGTTCGTTGTAACATATATAGTTTATCTAAGATGAAATATAAATTAGAACATTTTAGTTGGGAAACCAAAATATATCAACAAATTAAATAGATTTAAATATAAAATTATTGTTTAAAATATATAAGTAAATTAAAATTGTAAAAATGTGACAAATTCATTGCAGATTTACCTGAAGATGATGAAATTTAAGTGAGATATTTTAAAAATATAAAATGATCTCTTCAAATTTATCTTATTGTCATGCTTACTTCATATATAATATTATGTATATGTATTTTTTATATATAAAAAATAAATGATAGAAGATAAAATAAGAATAATTAAGTAAAAAGTTTGTTGTAAGTTTTTTAAGATTTATTAAAACCGTACTATTAGTTATATATATATATATATATATATATATATATATATATATATATATATATATATATGTGTGTGTGTGTGTATATAAAATAAAATTATTTATCAATTTTTTATATAATATATGCTCAATATTTTAAATATTTACATAGGTCTCATTTTAAACACCCCCACGCCCAGCACAAAAAAAAAAGGGAATATTTTTTGTTGTTATCTTTTACTTAGTCAACACTATCTAAATTCCCAAGGTATTGTTTGGATGAGAAGATAAGAAGAAAAAAAAAGACCTGAGAAACTATATTTGCTAAGAATGAAGAGAGGAGACAACTTTAAAAATAAATTATAAATAAATAAATCTTTCAAAAATATAAATATTACTTATTTTTTTATCTTTGGAAGATAATCGATGCAAAACATTTATGCAGTATAGTGGAAGTATTAGTTTCACCTTCATTATGCAGCTCACACTATGAAACAAGGAAGCGATGAAATTAAGCTACATTGTATTAACATGTGCAATATGCTTCAATTTCAATAAATAAATTTGTAAAACTCCAACATTTCAATCATGAGTTATTTCAATCATGTAACCAAGAAATGTTGTAAAATTATGAGTTGCCATAAGCATACAATGACTAATAAAAGGGAAATTGAATGAAACATAGGAAAGGGAAAAAGTGATACATAGAAGACGATCAAAATCAAAAAAGGATAAAGTCAAAGTCTTACAACCATAATCAATATCCAAGTCCTGCTTGGAGGCCCTTATAATCCAAAACAAAGTGATGGTCCTGCAGTAACAGACAATTAATCAGAATCAGACACTTCTCCCTCATCAGATAACTCATCAAATGATCTTATGTCAAGCTGGTACCGAAGAATTCCACCAATGCCACCAAACCCTCTGCAGAACTGTGACCCTTCTTGAGATTTGTTGGTAACAAATTCCAGGGAGCATCCAAATCGTTTGTACTCATTGGCAAACCACTCAAGCAATGGCATCTTCTCCTGAACTTCCAGCTCTGCAGAGGTTGCTGCATCACGGAAGTTGCTTTGATTGGTCTCCTGGTCCTTGCTTAAGTGCTTTATGACAATCTCAGCAGTGACACTATTTTTCAGCACATACCTGTTAGTATCCAAATTTTCCCACACAATGAGTGTTTCCACAGCACCCATCTCCAGTGCCTTCAATGTGTCATCAACCCCAAAGACATATCTCCCAGTGTCCTGACTTATCTCTTCAAAATATTTCCCTATCAAGCGTTTCTCTTGAATGAACTTCACATTTGACAAAATCTCCGCAGATAACTCAATAGCTTGATTGAATCCATTTTCCCCACCATAAGACACATCCACCACATTCAATATTTTTGCTTGCAACCGAGGATCAAACATGTCGGACTGACTCAGCTCAGTCTTGAAGTCAGCAGAACCAGCAAGTATCAGTCCAGAAACATTAGGTTGACTGGTGGCAGGATTGATGAAAAACTGAGTAGCAAGTTCTGCAGTTTTTCTAACATAGTTGTGACGTTTTTCCATCCTGAGACGAGCAAAACGCAAAGCTGATTGACCTCCTCTACCGTGCTTCTTTGGAAGATCAACAGTAAATTTGTGAAGCACCTCGCGAGTGTTTCCACTTAAGGTCCCAAAGAGGGTGCCATTTCCATCCATAACAATGAAACCAAACTTGTCATCAGATTCTAAAAGTTCATTAAGAGCTTCAGTGTGAAACTTGTTATCACAGAGGTACAATGATGCATTGATAGGCTTGAAAGGTTCAAAATCAATTGTCACCTTCTTTTCCTTGCCATCATCAGTGACGATGGTTCCGGTGTAAAGAACCAACCCATTTGGAGGGACCTTGTTATATAGTTTCAACCTCTGCTGAGCAGAGGTAATGGCTCCCAACACTGACTGTCGGTTCACCCTACTTTTGATGTTTGAAGCAGTTCCAAATTCATCTCCCAACATCTTAGTGACTCGGGATATTTGATCACGTGGAGGCATTATCAGAGAAATCATGCTGGTACCGTTACCTCTAGCAGCTTCCAATGCCTTGATCAATTTCTTGATCTTCCATATCTCAATGTTCTTGTCTGATTCTTGACCATCAGCCATTGTTTGCGATAACAGGAAAGACTAGCCTACAAGCATAACAACAGAATGCTATTGAATTCAGCAAGTTCTAAATCAGTTAACCACCATATAGATCTAAATCTATTTTAGTCTCCAATGCTATTGAATCATGATTGAATTATTTTTTTTAAAACACATTAATATGCAATAACACATCTGTTAAAACAAAGTCGTGATTTCAAAATACCTAAGTGCATTGGTGTTGTTTTCAGGGTGGGTTACCATGCTGCCCAAAAAATTCACTTAAGATCCATCAAGTAAAATTTTAAATATCCAATCCACCCATGATCTGTTAATTGGATAAATAGCTAATTATCCACTAACTATTTTGTATGAATAATAGATACACCCATTAGTAGTTTTATTATCTTTTGTTTTTCAAGACCACACTGTCCTTTCTCTCTTTTCAGTAATGCAACTACAGCACCTGATTGAGAACAGAAAAGCCTATGTTTCCCCAAATTGTTGACAGATCAGGTCAGGTATATAACAGAAAAGTTCAAAAACACAGGTTAACTTTGCTGTGGAGGATTCATCAAACAATAAAATAACACCAACTCAAAAGTCTCAATTTTTTGAGGATTCAATCAACAATAAAAAGTGTGAAAACCCAAAAACAATTTACAGGACAAAAAAGAAAATCTACCTATAAGATGGTGTAGTGCAACAGAAATGTTGGGAAAGGGCAGCAACAAGCGACAACACTGATGGTGAATAATGAAAACAGTAATGAACTGATGATGACAACAATGCAAGAGTGAAGAGAGGGAAATATTCAGAACTAAGAGAATGGCGGCAAGGTTTTGGCTATAAAGGAGGCACAGTAACTAGCTGAGGAGTAGATACACACGTGTCTGGTGATCCTTCACCCACCCAATGAAGGAATCTAGACACCAACTGGTATGAGAATAAGGACTGAATTTTATTCAATTGAACTGATACCGAAATACAAATTACACAGGAGACTGAGTAAAATTGATTGAGTACAAAGGTTTCCTTCCAAGATGTTTTGAGCTTGGTCTCTCCCTTCCCAAAATCCACTTACCAAAAAACTGTGCCTACCCTCCCCCTTCTTCTATTTTTTTTTTATGTTGCTAACAACTGCCTTACGCTTGCCCCTGCTAATAACTACTAAAACAATTCAGTCCGACTAAAAAACCAAAATCCTGGCTCTCCTCTTATAAATTTACTTATAAGAGGCCTAACAATACTCCCCACCAAAAGAGTCACCTTGTCCTCAAGGTGAAAAGAATGAAATTGCTTCATGATGGTTTCCACTGGTTCCCAAGTGGATTCAAATTCTGGCAGGTCAGTTGACTGAATAAGAACTTTGGCAGTTCCATGAGCAGTGTTACGCACCACTTTTAGAGCAGCTAGTGTTATCTGCAATTCCAATTTTTCCGATAACATAGGTGGTAGAGGTTGAGGATTTGTTGATGGAGAGAACACCTTCAGTAAAGAAACATGGAACACGGGGTGGATTTTACTCTTTGGTGGAATGGCTAACTGAAAAGCAACTACTCAAATCTGTTTTGTGATCTGATAAGGACCATAAAAACATTGAGTCAACTTCTCATTTCTCTTCCGAGCCAATGATCGTAGCCTATATGGCTGTAACTTGAGATACATCCAATCGCCAATAGCTAAGGATAGTGGGGTCCTAGATCAGTAGACATACTTCTTCATCTGATTTTGTGCTTTGACCAAATTTCCTTTGAGATAATGTAACATTTGGTCTTTGTCATAAGTCATCACGTTCACCTCTTCCACAGTTGACGGGATAGTGGCTGCTTTTAGAAGATAGGGTGAGTCATGACCATAAAATGCTTTGAAAAGAGTCAATTTTAGAGAGCTGTTATGGTTAGTGTTAAACCAAAACTCAGCCCAACTCAAGGAGTTAGGCCACTACTAAGGCTGAGTTCCAGTGAGGCAACTTGGGTAAGTCTCTAACCATTGGTTAACCACATTGGTTTGCCCATCTGTTTGGGGTGGTACACAAAGCTAAACTTGAGCCTAGTGTCGGCCAATTTGAACAATTTTTACCAGAAGTGGTTTAGGAATATTTTGTCACGATTCGATACAATAGAAGAGGGAAATGCGTGCAACTTAACAACCTCGGCGATAAAAATTTCTACAAACTCTATTGCGGTAAAGGGATGGCTAAGTGCAAGGAAACGAGCGTCTTTAGCCGATTTATCAACCACTACAAAGATGACATCTTTCCCTGAGCATTGGGAAGCCCTTCAATGAAGTCCATGGATAAATCAACCCACACTTGGTTTGGTATAGGTAGTGGTTGAAGAAGTTCTACGAAAGATAAAACTTGATATGTGTTCCTTTGGCATGTCTCACACGTAGCTACATGATATTGGAGGTCTTTCTTTGTGCCTTCCCAATACACAAATCCAGAGATTCTTTTATAGGTTCTAAAGAAACCCGAATGTCCCCCCACGACTGGGTAGTGAAATTCATGTAAACAATAATGGAATTCGAGAAAACCCTTTTAGAAGCACTAACTGATATTTATAAAACAACTTCTGATTCTGAAAGTTATAGCTTGGATGGGAATTAGAATCTTGTATCAGATCATGAATTATCCCCTGGAGCTTAGGATCTTGATGAATTTCAGATTTCCAGTCTTCTATTTACTCAAAGTGGATTGAGGATGAAGTTGAAAATGTCTTTTTCTAGAGATAACATTAGCCACCCCGTTCTCCTTTCCTAGTCTCTAATGTATCTCGAAATCCAGACCAATGAGTTTAGAGGTCCATCTGAAATCTTCCTCACTCATTATTCCTGGTTCAATAAGAAATTTGAAGTTTTGTTTATCCGTCAGAATTATGAAGTGCCTAGTGCCCCCATTTTTGCACAACCATCACAATCAACATCAATTCTCTCGTATACTGACTTAGATTGCCCCGATCAAATAGAGTCTGGCTGAGGAAAGCCACAGGCCTGCCCTCCTGCATTAGAACCGCCCATAGCCCTTTGTTAGAGGCTTCAATTTCTATAGTTAATGTTTTGGAGAAAACAGGGATGGTCAATATAGGCAACTATGCCACCAGGTTTTTTTAAGGCAATTTGTGCTTCTTCATTCTACTGAAACTTATCCTTTTTTAACAATTGAGTCAAAGGTTATCTTACCATAGTCTCTAACGAACCTTCTATATTAACCTATCAATCCAAAAAATCCCCTCAAAGCTTTAATATCCTTAGGTGTTGGACAATCCAACATGGCATCAATTTTCCATGGGTTTGCTACCACCCCCATTTAGGAAATGATATGACCCAAGTACTCCAATTGATTTTGGTTAAAAGTACATTTTTTTCTTATTGGCAAACAATTGGTTCTCCTTCAACAATGTCATAATAGCCCGTAAATGCCTTCGTTGTTCATCCTCGCCCTTACTGTAAACCAGAATATCATCAAAGAAAACTAGCACAAATTTCCTCAACTATGGGTTTAGCACCTCATTCTTAAGAGATTGTAAGATGGAAGGCATTGGTGAGTCCGAAAGGCATGACAACAAACTCATAATGTGCTTCATGAGTCCTGAAAGTCGTTTTATGAATGTCCTCTTCCCACATCCTGATTTTATGGTAACCAAATCGTAAATCCAACTTAGAAAAAATCACTTCTCCTCCCAATTCATCAAGCAATTCAACAATAATAGGAATAGGGAACTTATCTAGTATGCTAATCTTGTTAAGAGCTCGATAATTTACACAAAACTACCATCCACCATTTTTTGTTCACCGAGACTATAGGGCTTGAATAAGGACTAACACTTGGTCTAATTATACCAAATTTAAGCATATCATCTACTAACCTTTCAATTTCATTCTTCTAGTAGTGTGGGTACCTGAATAGTCTCATGTTGGGATTATTAGACGCTTCCTTCAACTAAATCACATGGCCTTGCCTTCTAAGGGGTGGTAATCCTTGTGGTTCTAGAAAGACCGAGTCGTATTCTTCCAAAATTGATTTTGTACATGCGAAACAAATTGTTGGTTCTGCTTTCAGCTAGCATCAAACAGTACTTCACTAGGAATCCTTAGCCTTGATCACATAGAGCCTTTAAGAGAGATTTGAAAGAAGCTACGACTCTATTAAATCAAAATCACCCTTCAATGAGTGATATCTGACCACAACTAGAATTTAATTCACAAAAATTTGCTCTTATTTCTCCTAGACTAGCCAACCGTCCCATTCCCAACACCACATCAACTCCTCCAAGATCAAAGACACAAAAATCTTGTTGAATTTGTAGACCTTACATCACCAAATTTACTTTAGGACATGCCCCTTCACAATCTAGTTTTCTCTCATCAACCACCTCCACTGTATAAATGAAGGTTGCATGCATATTGAGTTCTTGTTGTTGCACAAACATGGTGGAAATGAAATTATGAGGTTCCACGATCAATAAGTACCATGGCTTGTCCTTTTCCAATCTTACTCCACAACTTAATCATTTTCTTTTACATAAATCCAACAATGCTACACATAATTAACTAGAGGTCTTTTAGCTGTGTCTTCCTCTACCACCGTAATTTCTCCTCCCTCTGCATACCCTTCTTCTTCCCTCTTGCCCAACACCAAAACATGTAACTATTTGTTTGCACACACCTAGCTTGGACCAAATTTTTCATCACACGTAAAGCATAACCCCTTCCTAGACCTCTCTTGTAACTCTGCATCTATTAACCTTCTAAAGCTTCTTCCTTTGAAAGTATTAGAAGGTTTCACCACACTTCCCTTTCCTGTAGAAATTCCAATTCCAGACACATTTCATTGTTGCTTCACTCATGTTCCCACATCATTGTTCAATTACTGATATACGTCCTCTTTGGCCTGCTCATCATACTTGTTGAATTTCCCCCTTTTGTGGCCAACTAGCTTTGCGTCTTCCTCTACCACTGTATTTTCTCCCTCTGCATACCCTTCTTCTTCCCCCTCAGCCAACACCAAAACGTGTAACTATTTATTTGCACACACCTAGCTTAGACCAAATTTTTCATCACACCTAAAGCATAACCCCTTCCTAGACCTCTCTTGTAACTCTGCATCTATTAACCTTCTAAAGCTTCTTCCTTTGAAGGTATTAGAAGGTTTCACCACACTTCCCTTTCCTATAGAAATCCAACTCCAAACACGTTTCATTGTTGCTTCACTCTTGTTCCCACATCATTGTCCAATTACTAATATACGTCTTATTTGGCCTGCTTATCATACTTGTTGAATTTCCCCCTTTGGTGGCCAACTAGTTCTTCTAATCCACTCTGTGGCACAATCCATTAAATCAGCCAAGCTCTCTATTGGATAGAGCTTTAATTTTTCTTTAATTAAATCCTTAAGCCCATTCATAAAGATGCCCCTCAAGTATGTTGGTTATGCACTCTTTAACAGACTAGCATAGAGTTCGAACTTCTCTATGTATTCTTCCACTGGATAATTGTTGCCGAAAAGCCTCCCAAGTTTGTTGGTACACAGAGAACTCCCACCATTGATACCTAGTCAGTGCTTTTCCTTCCATCATCACCAATAATTTTTCCTCTGCAGACATCCCTTTCAAATCAAATTATCTTTCCACTCTAGTTGTCCAACCATATGCATCCTCTCCATCAAAAACAGGCATATCCACTTTGTGTCGTCCATCATTATGGCTTCCCTTTGGTTTTCGACGTTGTTCCCTTCCCCTGTCTTGCACGAATTTCTCGCACTAAGGCATGCCCTTCATTTAACATTCAACACTCGTTGCTATTGTTTCACACATTGCCAACAAGCCTTTGAACCCCCTCTTCAAGGCCTCCACACTCACTTCCATGCTAAGCATTGACACCATGAATGGTGTCCAAGAACAACCTGGCTCTAATACTAGCTGATAGACACCAACTAGTATGAGAATAAGGACTGAACTTTGTTCAATTGAACTGATACAAAGATACATAGGAGACTGGGTAAAATTGATTGAGTATAGAGGTTTCCTTCCAAGATGTTGAGAGCTTGGTTTCTCCCTTCCTGGAACCCACTTACAAGAAACTGTTGCTAACCCTCCCCTTCTTCTCCTTTTTTTATTCTGCTAATAATTGCCTAGAGGTAGTTACACTTGCCCCTAAGAATAATTGCTAAAACAATTCAATCCTACCAAAAAAACCTAAATCCTAGCTCTCTTCTTATAATATTTACTTATAAGAGGCCTAGCATAATCATAACATTAAATTTAGCCAATTAAAAATCAATAAAAAAATTGGATGGATGAAGGTGGTGTACCATATATGATAGTGAAACCACTTTAAGGTTATACTTTATATATAAATAAAAGGCACGTATTAAACAATGTATAGTGTAATTTGTGTATTGTACATAAAATCTTGCTAGTTGGCACCCTTGTATATGTGATGATATTTTCATTCTTCCAAGAGTTGATAGACAATCATATATTTAGATCCCCACAAGCTAAATGTGGCACCATATATTTGGTAATAAGAAAATAAAATAACAAAGAACTAGTAAGCAAAAATGAGTAAGACATGCAAAAGTGACACAAATGGAAAAACATTATAAGGTCTTATTTTCACACAATGGTTCAATAAGTTGAATTTTTGGACTTTGATGAAAAAGAAAAAATTAAAAAAAGTGGTTAGATTCTTATTTTCCTACATCAATAAAAATTTATATTATGCAATGTTTCATTTATGCGTATGTGAACAAGCAAGCTTTCTTATATGTATATGTGTGTATATATATGTGTGTGTATATATGTGTGTGTATAGACATATATAGGGTGATTGAGAGAGAGTTTGCAATATGTGCTGCAGGGAAAACGTCACAAAATTGTAACCATACAGGGTAGCGCAAAAACTTAAATGTTCAACAACAGCTTGAGAAGCACTTTCCAAAACCTTATAATCAAGATTGTTCCCGCATATCATAATATTAATGAAAAATACGACACTTTGTTTAATACATTCAGTTAATACAAAGAATGTGAAAAATTATAATCTTTTCAAATATTTTGTTTGAGATAAAAAAATAAATAATTTTCAAGCAGGGTCACTGTAAAGATTGTCACACTTTCAACCAATTAAAAATCATCTTAGGTATGGCCTAACTAGTATAAAAGTCAACAAACTTATCATAAATGATTAGATAATTAATCAAATTTTAAAACAAAATACAGACTCAAAGCGTCCTCATTTAGACTTCTAAAGAAACTGAAAACATGGTAATGATCAGAAAGGAAAAATTTAACCTACCTACAATCAGCCTAACATGTGAAAATGTCACAGCAAAAAATGAGATTTAAGTGAAAAAAAAAAACTATGTTTTTGAACTTTGTACTTTTTATAAAACTTGGTTTTACTCGGTGCACTTTCAAATTAAAGTCCTCCATCTTCTCAAAATATTTGATTTTAATCCTTGTTTATATTTAAATTTCATATTTAGTGGCGTTTTTTTAACTGTCATAAAATTGAGGGAAGGACAAAATTTTTTTTTTGAAGTTCGAAGACCAATTCATCAATTTGAAAGAACAATAACAAAATCCAAGTTCGGCAAAAGAGTATACGGACCAAAACCATATCTTTCCCGAAAATAAATCCGTAAACACAGTAAGCACTCTTAACTGAACCATCCCAAAGTTGAGTTAACAGACACCAATCAATTCCAAAAGATAGAAATGAATTCGATAAATAATCTCTTACCACACAATTTTTTGCTAAAAGAACTCTTATTAGAAAACGGAAAACTTGTTAAACCCGTGTAAAAAAAAGCATAAAAAAAAGGTAACATAGCCATATCAGTCAAAACAGATTCAACTTTCTAGTCAAACCATGAAAGACAGCAACTAAAATTGCATATTAGTGAGGTTAGCAGATAAATCAAATCAACCCAGGTAGCAGTTCACTAACAGCATCCATAAATAAATCAAATGAACCAAAGATGAAAGGTTTCGGACTCCAGTGAAGAAAAACACTAAACATATTGCAAATCGAAAAGAAATTGTTGAATCTAAGGATTTGAATCGAACAAGTGAAGTTTGAGATGTAGGAGAAAAAAGAGATTGGGGAAGTTTCCATACCTCTGTGACAAGAAAGGATGCTAGAGATGAGAAAAGGGAGTGAAGCTGAAACTCCCCCAATTAGGGTATTAATGGTGCTGCTTGCTTCTTCAACCTCTATTTCGTCATTGGTTATTATTATTATTAATATTATTATTATTATTATTATTGTTGTTGTTTACTTGGATTTGAATAATTGCAGGGTGGACCCACCACGGGCATGTTGCTGAAGCGGTGATGCTCCCTCTCACATTTTTTTAATCTTTTTTCCGTCCATCGTTTTGCCTCTGTTTAGGCACTAACTTTCTAATAATAAAAAATCTTCAAAATTTAAATAGGTTTTTTATTAATTATATTTTATTTTTTTATTTATTTTGTTTAATTTGAAAAGGACAATAATATAACCGTTTCAATGTTTTAAGTTATATAAAACATAATGTATTAGTTTTATTAACTACTACAGAAAAATATGTTTTTTTAATGTGTATCCATATTTTTTATTTTATTATTTATATTTAATTATGTATAATATTGAAATTTGAAAAAATAGCGTTATTATTTGTACACTTATATTATAAATATTATGTTTTTTGTTTTTTTAATTTTTTAATAATATTTTTTATATAATAATAAATTATTGTTGTTATTTGAGGTGTTAGCAGTAGCATAATTATGTTTAATATAAAAGTTTTTTATAAAAAAATACGAATAATACACATGAGAAGACACATCTAGTAACAATTAAGTGGTAACAAAAAATGAGTTTAAAACAATTAAAAAAAATGAGTTTAAATTACAAAATAATCAAAATAAATTAATAAAATAAAATATTAATAAGAATAAAATAAAAATAAATTTATGTACACCAAAAATAATTATAATAAAGAATTCCTTTATATAAGTATAGTTAAAATGATGTACATCTTGTTATTCATATAGATTTTATTGTTGATTGAGTAAAATATAATCATATAAAATTGATAACTTAAGTGAATCTCTTATTAATAATAAAATAAAACTAAATGAAATAAATCCTGTTAATCTTTTTAAATCAATAAACCGTTAATCTAAAATCATTTTTGTAACTTAATTAGAAACTTTAAACGTGTAATATGTAATGACATTACAAAAATTATCAGTCCCTTAATTAAGGACCTAGGTCGTTAGCATTCCAGGCAAATACATCATTTTAAGCAGATAAATATGAATTTTATGTTAAAATAATTTTTTTCCTCTCAAAAACAAGTTATATTCATTAAAAGTTATCAAACTAATTTATTAATAATTGAAACTTGTGGGCGCATACATAAGAAACACAAGTTACCTACTACTAGAGAAAATAACATCTTAGTCTACATTTTTATTATTTTATTTTATACAATTGTTTAAATAGTTTATGAGTCTTTATTCAAGTCACTTGGGCACCCATAAAGACTCAAAGAAAGTGGTGTAAGGTCCTATGTATAAGGGTTTCTTATTGCACCTCCATATATTCTTCTCTTATCTCTATAAATTTTTATATTTCCACAAATATCCATTTGTAATATTTCAGATTATGTAATCTAGAAGTCTTTTTTCAAATTTGTAATTAGCTTTCGGATTACATAATTCGGAAGCTTTTTTTTCATATGCATGATTAGTTTCCGGATTATATAATTCGGAAACCTTTTTTAGTTTTTGGATTATATAATCTGGAAGTCTTTTTTCAAATGTGTGTCTGGATTACATAATCTAGAAACTACTCTATGGGGGTGGCACAAGAAGAATAAAAAGGTATTTTCACGTTGTGTATGAAAGTGGTAGAAGAACCTATGGAGGTACAGGAAGAAATAGTCTCGAGTTGTAATAGGTTGAAAGGTATTACAAGAACCTCTTCAGTTGTGATATCGTTGTTCTAGCTAATTATTCATAACCATATAATCATATACCTCAACTTAATGAGGAAACCAAGTGAGCCATTTTAGCTTCGGTTATTATGGGGAAGATTTGTGAAGTAATTGTGAGCATGGAACCTTTTGATTTGAGACTTTTGTGTGACAAAATTCAACTATTCTTATTTAAACAAAATTGGCATATTGTCAAAGTATATTTATGGAAAATGGTGGATGATGCATTCTCAAGTTCCAGGTTAACCCTAAAGTGCTTGAAACAAAAAAAATAAACTATTTTTCTTAGTGAATTTCGTTTTGCTCAACAAATTTAAAATAAAGGGTTAAATATTTTTTTTGAAATTACATTAGCTCAATTAAAGTGTTTTCGCTTAGTCAATTAGGACAAAAATTTGATGAATTTTCATTGTACCAAATCAATAAAAGATAGAATTTGTTTAACACACAAAAAAAAGAAAGAAAGAACATTGATTTTCTACACGATAAGTGTTCTCTATGCTTATTAAGCATAATAACATTTTTTTCTTTTAAATACTTGTTAAGTTGATTTTCATAGTTTTCTCAATAGTTTTTACAATAATAGAAAAATAGAGTTTAACTATATTTTTTTATTGATACGTTTTAAAACTTATTTGGTAATTAAAGGTAGTGAAGCCAACATTATTCTTTATTTATTCATAATGACTTGTGTTCAATAAAAAATAACACTAAAAGGGTAGTTGACTTCAAGTAGTCTTTCAATGAATTCAATAGTGAATCCAGGCGATCAGTGTTCAAAACTTATCTGCAAACAGTAAAAGTTAGCAAAAACAATAAAGTAAAGGGGGTTTAGATTGTTCAATAGAGAATGTGATAAACGGTAGAAAAATAATAAAGAAAGCAAGTTGATTCTCAAGTTCATTCACCATAACATCTTAGTCTACATTTTTATTATTTTATTTTATTGAGTTAAAATTTAATTATTATAATTATTATTATTATTATTATTTAATTCAATATATTTTTAATATATGTTTGTAACATCCTTATTTTGTGTTGCTTAATCAAGGATCCAATGGTCACAGAGCACATAACTGAGGCTATGGTGAACTATTCTATATTAAGCAATAACATGCATAACAAAAAGAATGAATAATGAGATATACATGTCTTACGTGATTTTTCATGCAAAAATAAATAAATCATAGCTTCGAAGTGCTTAGTTTCATAGTATGTTTGATAAACAACTTAAAAAGTGCAGATTTGTATGTCCTTCACTGTATGTAGTTAAGACTCTAGAAGCAATGAGTGTACATTTGTATTATTCTCTCAAGTGAAAATTTTCCTTGAAAAAATACATTTATTATTGTGTAGCCTAGAAAAGACTTTGTGTATTAAGTCTATAGAGACAATGTCTATTTGATACTTAATCTCATAAGGAGAATAGTAGATAACGGGAAGTTTTGTGTACTTGTATAGGCTAGAAATGGTAAAAATAGTAAAAAATAATACTTCTATTAAATTATGATTAATAGAATGTTTTATATGTTACAAAAGAGAAGTGAATGAGTTTAAGTTTGAAGTGAATCCGTATAAATAAATAAAGTGTTTACCATCTTTTTCTATTACTTGAATCCTCTACTCTTGAATGTCCTTCTAAATGCTTCTAAAAGAAATTGTGAACAAATTTTAAAACCTTTATTATATAGCCCTATCAACTTTTAAAAGTCTTTTTAAAGATTCTATTTATTCTTCTTTTCAAAAGCTATCAATTTCGTTATATATATAATGAATTTTTTTAATTCCAGCAATATTTTAAAATATTAAAACATAAAAATCATTAAGATTGTTATGCAAGAATTATAATTGTTTTATATACTTAAATATATTTTTATTCATTGTAGTTTTTTTCTTCTAAAATGAAAATCATTATTTCTTTATCACATTTTTATATATTACTAATTAAATACTCATGTGTTGAAAAGGAACTTATAAGACATACTAGTGTTTTGATATAATGTTAACATTTTGGCACCTTAAACAAAATCTTTAAGAGTTAGAAAACAAATTATACTTATACATCTTAAAATAAGTATTAGAAACTAAAAGTAGTTATTTGAAATTTAGGGACTACAAAAATATACATATTTAAAACAATAAATAAAAATAATGATTTCAAATTTTATGAAAATAAAAAATAAAGCAAAAAATTATTGAAACTAAAACCAAAACTCGCTAATTTTAAAAGTGTTAAAATATATTTTAAGTTTTATTTTATATATGTTGAATTAATTAATTTATATAAACTAGCAGAAACACATATACTATGGGGTCTATGTATTTATATATATATATATATATATATATATTATTATAAAAAACTTATACTATTGAATATTTTTTTTATAGATTAAATGATTATTTGTACAACGTTTTGTTCTTTGGAATATATACGAAATATTGTATTACAGGAAACCTTAAGATTTACTATCAAAATAATTATGTTGACCATTTTTTATAGATTAAATGATTATTTTTTGTTTTTTTAATTGTTTAAAAAATGAATGATAAAAAATAGAAAATAAAATGATTTGAATTAAGAAAAATAAAATAAAAATAAATGAAAAGTACGGTCAATCCTTTTATTTGTTAATAACTTATATTCATTATTTTAATCTTATTTTTTAATTATTTTACTACTTTAATATATTTTGAAATTATTGTTATAGATACTAAAGAGGAAAAGCATTATTAAAAATTACTATAATTAAATATTTCTTTTTAGTATTCTTGTTGACTTTTCGAATACTTGAAGACCAGAATTATAAAAATATTTTATCTTTATCCCTTTTGATTTTAATTTTTTTAAGGTAAGAGATAAGATTGTGGAATTTGAATGAGATAAATTCATTATAATGGTATTAGTAGAATTCTTTCTTGATAAATGAAACATAGAATCAATCGTTTTCATTTAAATTTAATAAATATGTTATTTAAGTTTTAATACATACTATATATATTTTTAAAATAATATAATTATAACCTTGTTTTATATTAATATATAAACAAATATCTGACAAATTGTATATTAGTGTTCATTCAAGTAACTATTAAAATTAAAATTCATATATTTATTATATCTGAAAAAACATAATTCTATATTAATTGTATATTAATGTTAATTCAAGTAATTATTAAAATCTAAATTAATATTATAGTTTTTAATTTTATTTTTACAAAATTGTATGTATATATATAGAAGTTTTAAAGAAGATACTTAACGTTAACTAAACTATCAATCATAAAAATTACCATGTAAATTTGTTTCAGATTCAAAAATTGCTCCTTGTTTAATAATCGCTTAACAATAATGATGAAATGGTAGTCAAATTTAAAAATTGTTCCTTATTTAATAATCGCTTAGTCATAGTGATGAAATCTCCAGATAAAATAATGAAATAAAATATTAATATAAGAATAAAATAAAAAAAAATTTGTATAAATCAAAAATCGATTATAAAAAAAAAGTCTTAATTATATATTGTTATAGATTATATATGATTTAAATTGAATTATGAACATTTATTTTTATAGCAAAAAGTTGATTACTTAAAAGTTAATATAATTCAGAAAGTTATATAAGAAATAGATTATTTTATTCAGTTTAAACTACTTTAAATTAAATGGAATGAAATTTTTATATTTAAATTATTTTTAAAAAATATATTTGATATTTAGGATTTTTAATTAAATAATTATATTTATATAAAAACAAGGAAACGAGATACGTACTACAAAATAATACTTGCATTCTTTCTTATTGAATTTTATGAGTACATTATGAAATTAATATTTTACCTGTTATAGATTTTTTTTTGTTTTGTGCAAATATCACTGTGATATTTAAATATGTGTAGTACTCTTCCCGTGTATTCTCGGTACCACACATTTCATCAACAAAATGTTATTCTTCCTTTGATCTCTGTTGGAGATCCCACATCGACTAGAGATTAGAGCCTTTCATAGTATATAAGTGGGTGCAAACCTCAACCTCATGAGCCGGTTTTATGGGGTTGAGTTAGGCTTAAAGTCCACTCTTTCTTAATATGGTATCACAGCCATTTCGAGCCTATCCTACAGAGTATTTGTTGGGCTTATCGGGTCACCCGCTATCGGGCCGCTAGGCTTAAAGTCCACTTCGTAATAATCTCCTCCATCATATAAATTCAGAAAGCAATCAACATACTCAAATGAAATATCCGTTTTGTTTTTAATAACTAATATGTCACTTTTAGATTTCATCATCCATAAATGACCATCCAGAAGTTTAAATGAAATATGAAAATGGTTCGAAATCCAGAATGTATAAAAATCACTCCCAAATTTGTGCATCTGTAAGCAAAACTGAAATCAAGGACAATGTTGACCTTTAAATTTTGCGTTGGGTGCATGTCATAAATAATATGGTGCATGGTGAAATTGTCTTCTTCCTTTGTCTCCTAAAAGGAACTAGGCTTGCCAACTCGTCACTTAGGGAACAAATATTTTCATTTTGGACAATTTCTTCATCTTGCACCTTTTTTTCAAAAGTAATTTTGGAATTGAAAGATTTATGGATTATATAATTTTAAAATGAAAAAAAAATCTTGCTCCTTTGGCCAAAGTAATTTTGGAATTGAAACCAAGGATAATTTTAGAATTAAAAGATTTATGGAAGTACATGAACAAATTATGGAGGTGAAGTTTCCTTAATTTTGGTTTGCACCTTTGAAAGAAAAACTTTAAGTACGGTGAGTACCGTAGAGGAAGAACGATAGAGAGAAAGAAAAAATAAATAAAATATAATGATATTTATTTTATTACTTTTACCCATTTTAGTTCATCCTTCCATTTCTTTTCTTACCTTTGTACTAAATCACTCAAAGGTCATTTTAGTACTTATTTAATAATGTGGAATTAGCCAGTGTTTTTATTAACCCTTCAGTTGATAAAAATATATTTTATTTCAAGTGCATTGTGCTGCTAAACAAGTTGGTTTCCTCTCACGTGAACTGTCAAATGAAAGTTTGTTTGTTTTTTTTTCTTTTAGTATAAGGGTTAAGAACTTATTTGTTGGGTGCTTGTGATAATTGTTTTATGTTGTATGAAGGCAAGAAAACATCATAACAATGTGTTCTATGGTTGATGAATTTTGTGAATTTGATGATTTTATTTGGATTATGAGAGTTTGTATTTGGTGTTTTGATTTTGTTTTTTTCTTAGTTACTCATTTGGCATTTCAATTCTTATCAATGCAAATTTTGATTCAATTGAGTTGGTTTTTGTTATAAAACTTCATTTGAGTTTATATGTAAGGTGCATGCCTGAATGAACCTCATTCCAAATATAGTTACTGATTTTGCTTGTTCTTTCGTTTTTAGCAGCAGTTGATTTACTGAATTAGTAGCTAAAATGAATTGAATACCTAATTCTTTGTCATGTAGCTTGTTGAGTTGTTGGCCAAAAGAAACTTGGTTCAGTGTTAAGTTTGCTTGGTCTTTTGAATAATCCTGTATCGACCAGTCCTCGATCATCGACGCCAGAGAAAGACCTCAAACATCGACACTAGAGAAAGACATCAGACATCAGACATCGGTGTCTGATATTAATGGTGGGCCACGTAAGGTGGGTCCCAGAATTCATATCAGATACTAGTTAAACACCCAGATATAAGAAAAAAACCTAAGTCACGAGAGGATCATGCATGGGGTGTGTATGGTACATACGGGTACAACACAAGAAAGTGTTCCTTGGAGGCGCTGAGGTCCGTTAGGGTTAGGATTTCCAAGGGAAGATTGCATGCATGACACGTGAATACTCAGGGCACCCATAGAATAGATGGCCATGCAGGAACCCTATATATGGGTAACGAAACAGAAGTAACTCTAGTTACAACCTATATAAAAGGTGGTAAGAACCCTAACAAGGTACACCGTTTCTAAGACTGGAACTACTTTATTCACTTATCGTTTCTTTTCCCTAGTACTGACTTGGGCGTCAGAGTGCAAACGACCGCCAGAGCGCCCTTTGTCTCTACAGGTACAACGTTCCTCAACCAAGAAGAGTGCATGCGAAGGAGGAGACAGGCGGGGCCTGAAGCTGTCGTTGGAGTCAAACGAAAACCAAGTCAACCGACGAGAACAAATCCTTAGCCACTTTGTTGTGTTATTTCTTTCTTCATGATGGAAGAAGTTAAACAGATGCCATAACTAATGACTTTTCTACGACAATGGTGAAGATTTTTTCTATGAATACTTCTTTAAAGAACTAGACATTCTTTTCACTTATCCAATTTGAATGTCGATTTTTATTGAGATTCATGTGGCCCTAAGTCAACTCCACCCAAATAGTTAGGCTTTCCTAAAGACCTTTCAAAATTTGTGTACTCATATGCACATCCAACCAAGTGTAAATACCTTTATATATTTTTATCAATTGAAGTATGGTGTCGAGGTTGGTTGGGTTTCTTTGAATGGAGCTCAGTATGAGTCTCTTTTTATCGTGTACTTCTCTTCATTCAAGAGATACTTTTTTATTCTAATTCCAATCCTCGGTTTCTAGTGTACTGGCAATGTCCATCAAAATTCAAGTCTAGATCTCCTCGACTCGTTTCTTCTGTGGAAAAGAATGACATTGAACTTTTAAAGTCTTTGTCAAGGCCTTCTAAACACCTCTCTAGTCGATGACCCCTTAGCCATGTTTATAGGTATATTTTATTTTATTAATTTTTCTTTATTGACTATGTTAGGTTTGTTAGTATTCATAAATGATTTGTTTTATTCTTCATAAATCATGGGTAAAATTTTTTATTTGCGAAAGATGATTGCCTAGTATGATGAGACGTCTAGGATCTCAATGATTCCGAGCATTCGAATGGTAGCCCTTCAAATCTTCCCACGTGGCCTGGGCTAACTAACACTACTCAGCCTTCGAGTGCAGTGAAAGAGAAGGTGATAAATAAACTATTCCCTAACCCTTTGGGTCAAATAGACGAAGGAACAAGCTCGACTCGAGTTTTTTTTCAACCCATTCAAGTTGTGGTTCCGAGTAATGCTCCCTCCTCAACCCCGCCTGGCGTCATTTACCATGGAAGAGTAGTAAGGCTCCTTGTCTTGAGCATATTTATACAACAACTTGAGGATCTAACTCCCTTTTGTTGGAATTAATGGCTTAAACAAGAGGGGGTGAACTGTTTATCAAAATATTTTTGCAAAGATTGAATAAGAATGAAACTTTATTAACAATCACAGAAGAAACAATCAAGAAAGTCAATCAAACAATGTAATTGAAACTGTTTGCAGAATTTCAATCGGTTGAAACTTCGTTTTAACCAGTTATTTATGGCAGTAGCAAGAACCAATTCAAATCAAACAATTAATAAGGAGTGAGTGAGTGTGTGTGTGTGTGTGTGTGTGTGAGAGAGAGAGAGAGAGAGAGAGAGAGAGAGAGAGAGAGAGAGAGAGAGAGAGAGAGAGAGAGA
>Ga0123342_1001726_pt1 | contig 36830 bp, 16 predicted proteins | sample Turbeawhitnodule_FD_89960 | JGI IMG/M metagenome (GOLD analysis project Ga0123342, IMG submission 89960) | Root nodule microbial communities of legume samples collected from Mexico - Turtle bean Mexico white nodule | ecosystem: Host-associated > Plants > Roots > Nodule | place: Mexico: Nepantla...
GTCCTCCTTAGCCTATAAAAGGAGGAGCCTACACCTTGTATTTTCAAGTTTATTGTGAGTAAAGTTATGCTGCCATTTTGTGCCAAGCTTTGCTTCTCCTAGAATTTTAGGCTCTAAACTTCATTTCCTTCACATCTCCTTGGGCTGGCCGAACCTCCCTATAATCATACCTATCATGCACCTTCAAGATCAACATCACTCTAAGGAGGATCTTGCACACACTCATACATAGCTTCCGCACCATATCTTACATGATTCAAGAAGACCTTCATGAAATTTGCCATCATATCTTCTTCTTCTCTCACTAATCTCTCTCTATAAAAATCGAATCATTTTCCACCGCCTCCTTTTGAGTTGTGTTTCAAAATTCATATAATGAACTTTAACTCAAGCTAGCCAATTTAGCTTAAGCTAGATCTTTTAGTGCACTTTTAGCTTGAGCTAGCAATTCTAGCCTAGGATAGATCAGTACTGCGCCTTTAATCAACTCTGGACATTTTTAGCTTGAGCTAAATCTTCTGGCTTTAGCTAAATCTTCTAGCTTGAGCTAAATCTTCTTGTGATCCAATTAATTTTTTTCTTTCTTTCTTTCAATGCTTCATATTCATCTGGAATTTACACAAAAATTGAGATTAAATTTCTTCATTTGTTTCATAGTTCAAAATATATAATCGGATTCAATAATTCTCAGATTAGGGTAATTTTCTTTCATTAAGCAACAATTAAGTTCCAAAGTGTTCAATTTTCTCAATCATAAAAACTACACATTGGCACTTATCATTTGACGAGACCTTCTTGCGAGATCGTCTGATCAGTTTTGTCAAACCATCACTTATCTTTTCTCATTCGAACTAACTTTTTGCCTATATGTTCCTTGTTTTAAATGTTTTATTTCAAGTGCATGGTCATTTTAGTGATTTCTAATACTGAAACCAAGATATGATCATCTGATGGTGTGAACTATACTGTCTATCAGATCTTTTCATTATAAGATTGTCTAGTGAGTCTTTACTCATCTTTTATTATGAAAATCATATGATACTGCACATGAGTAAGCTTTATTACAAAACATAACACACCTTATATCATATTTATAACCTAACCACCTGTAGTAAGCAATATCATGTTTAAGGGTTTAGTAGAGAAGTTAGAAATGTAGGCATGTACATGGGTTTTGGGGAAAGTAAATGTGTTGTAGTGTTTATACCTTTTTACAAATGGAAAACCAAGTCCAACGACAATCTCGTCTACGGTTAGGGAAGGAAAAGAAGGAGACAGATACTTAATGAGTTCTCATACCCAACACTAAAGGAGTAACATGTAATCACCAATGTTGTCCCGGTTGAAGCCTGTGTTATGATCTAATGCACGATATAGACAAACAAGCACATCCAAACTCCAACTATAATTGGAAAAATTATTCAAAACACCCAATAATAATAAATACATCAAATGCACTCAATCTTCTAATTTTTCCAACATGAGTAAACTCTCAATGAGGGTAAGATATGCACTTGTGCATATTGAGCGACAACATCTTCGAATGCATCACGGGAAGTTGTTGGAAGTTATTGTTTAGGCTAAACAATCTTATTGTATTTCTTTTGACAATATTTTCTAGGGGTATGACCCAAACAAGTTTTCGTCCATCAATGGGAAGACCCAATAACACCAACACATCTTCTAACGTCATGGTTGTTTCTCTATGTGGAAGATGAAACATATGTCTCTATTCTCCACTTCCTCACTAAAGCAATGATCAAATGATGGTTGATGCCTATATATGCACTGGTCAACAGGTATCCAAATCTAGCAACATTCATCGTGTCTTTAATACGTGGATCAACAAAATTCACATGATTGTTACCATATCACATGTCGTCATAGACAAAGAAAACTCTTTCATTCCATTTCCAAACTTCCTTAATGACATGTTTGTTTTGGATACGTAAGAGAGACATATCTGAAGGAAGTCTCTAATGAGTAGTCATTGGAATGGATAACCTACAAATAACACAATCAGTCATCCAATTGATAAACATTATTGTAACTAACTTAATATTTCAGAAAAATGGAATAAATAATTAACACAATTTACAAAATAAGAATGGAAGCTTAATATTTCAGAAAAATGGAATAAATAATTAACACAGTTTACAAAATAAGAATGGAAGCTTATAATCATAAAATATCACTGAAATACTTCAAATTTGTATAAAAAAAATTAACATATTACATAATATAGATAATAACATATTAATAAAATAGTTGAAATTAGTACAAACAAAATTAATGAATTACTCATATATTATAAGATATTGATAAAAGACTTTAAATTATTGGAAGCAAAATTAGCATATTACAAGTATATAATATGACACTACAAGAAAATCATAGAATATAAATCAATTTTAGAAACCAAAAAATAATTAGTTGCTATAGTGACTAAATTAGAGATCATTTTAGAAACTAAAAAAAAATAGTTTCTAAATTAGTTTCTATTATTGTTAAATAGTTTCTAAACTGGTATCTAATTAGCTACCAAGGTTTTAACTACCAATTATTTAGATTCTAAATTTGGTAGCAAAACCCTTGGTTGCTAATTAGATAACAATTTAAAAACCATTTAACAATAATAGAAACTAATTTAAAAACCAAAATTTTTTTGGTCTCTAAAATAGTCTCTAATTTAGTCACTATAGCAATTAATTATTTTTTGTCTCTAAAATTGGTTTATATTTCATGATTTTCTTGTAGTGTAACACTTAATAAAATAGTTCAAATTAGTAGAATTCTTTATACTAAACTACATATATATATATATAATAAAATATTTATAAAATTCTTGAAATTAGTATAAAAAATTACTGAATATAATAACATGTTAATGAAATAGTTCAAATTAGTAGAAAAAATTACTCAATTACCTATATATAATAACATATTAATAAAATACTTGATATTAGTAATATAAAAATTACAGAATTACATATATATATAAATAATAAACATATATATATATATATATATAAATAATAAACATATATATATATATAAATAATAAACATATATATATATAATAAACATATATATAAGTAATAAACATATATATATATATATATTACGTAAAATTAGTATATTAAAGTTTCTAAATTACATACATACAATTGAATATTAATAAAAGACTTGAAATTGGTATAAAAATGACCTAATTATATATAATAAAATAGTAAAATAATACTGAAAATTAGTAGAAAAAACATTACATAACCTCAAACAAAAATGTAATATAAATTAGTCGGTAATATTTTTTAAATGATTTATAGTCTCAATTCCTATTGAAGAAACTTTTACAAAAGTCTTATCTTAAAATTTTGTTTGAATATACTTGCTTAAAAGCAATTCTATAGAGAAAAATATAAGCAGACAAACATTGTTTCATGCACTAAAATTAATTTATACATAAGTTTACTTTTAAAAACATACTTTTATTAGTTTTTTTTTTTAAATGAAGGATTTATTGTCATACATAAATTAAATTAGCAGATGATATTTTAGACATATAATTACAAAATTGAAAATAAAATATTACCATGCAACATGTACCAATACTAAAATAATAATCTCTCATAAAATTGAAAATAAAATATTACCATGCAACATGTACCAATACTAAAATAATAATCTCTCATAAAAATATCTCGTATTCAAAGCTGAAAATGATTTATTTATAAGTCGTGTTAACCTAAAACCTGTTCAAATAAAGAGAAGTTGTGGCAACCAAGAACAACTTTGTTAATTGATTTTTGAATTGTACATTTTTATGGGTTGCACTTTGTATATAGTTTTTTATTTAAGTAGAATATGATGAAAAATCCAAAGAAGATTCTCACTGGACACAAACATAACCAAGTGGTTAAGTAAAGTGTGACAGTTCACTTCTAGAGGGCAAAAAGAAAACCCAATTAATGATGAAGGGGTAGGGGTTTCATTTGTGAGAAACCTTCTAGAAGGTAGGTCAAAGTGGAGTACCTCCCAAGCTAGCCTACATCTTCTAGAAACTAGGTTAAGGGACAATTTTGGAAAAGGATTTTTAGAAGCTAGGTTTTTGGTGGGTTTGGCACAAGCCCAATATTATACTAAGTACACCATATTCTAGCTTTATTCTTCTAATTGCACCCCCAAAGTGAGTCAATTTATCTGCATAAACTTGTCTTGTGAAAAGACTAGAAGGAAGAACCTCTGATATTCTGGTTTATGTCAGGTTCTTCTGTTGAAGCTCACTTAAGGTTTGGTGGGGCCTGGTCTTGTATGCTAAGATTACTGACCTAATTGTGAAGTGTCTGTTGTGTTCTTAGTCATCTTCTTGTGGAGATGATTTGTATCAAACTTCTTTTTTTTTAGAATGAAGAAGTCGTCATATGTATATAGGACTTCAGTTTATTTGAATTTCTTTTTGGATTCATTTAATTTTGGTTTTGAACTTGGTACAAATTACTCATTACACAATATTTAGGATTCATTTACACAACTTAATTTTAACATATTGGACAATTCAATTAATTTTTTTAACTTATAATTAAGAACGAGCTTTAGTTACTAAAACATATTGTTATATTTTTATTTTTATTTTCAAAACTTGAATTAGAAGTTAATTGGATGAACAAATTGAATTCCTACACATTTGTGATTTGTATTTGTGAGAAGAAATAAATCTCTTATTCAATAACACCAAGTGAGTCAGATATTAAAACATGTGGTATAAGAATTCAACCAATTCATTAGGTTTAAGTTTGAACATTGTGCTAGGTTATTATAGGGACTTGTCACAACAATTAATCAAAGCATTATTGTGAATGTCAATTCAACTAAATTTTTAATGTCCCCAATATATCTCAAACTTTACCAAACTTTGTTATTATATTGTCAAGGCACGAACATTGTTAACTCAAATTCCCCACTCAGGAATTCCATTAACAAATTTGATCAATCTTGGATCAAATTTCATCAATCTAGCAACACCCATTGCAACAAGAACTTTAACATGGCTTCATGGTACGTCGGTGCAAGTTCTAGGATTACTAATGATGAAACTATAATCAAACATATGGTTCATGATTTCAATGAAGATGAAAAGTAATACAAATTTAAGGAAGAAGTAATGTGACATCATCAAGAACACAAGCTCAATCGTTTAGTAAATCAATACAAAAGTATTCAATTAGAGTTATTTTAATAGATGTGTTTCATTACAAAAGAAGTTACTACGACTACAATGAAGCAATTTCTCATTTACCAGGGTTACAAACTTGTGGTCTTGGAATCAAAGATGGACCAATATGTCACCTAGTGCATTCATTATGACAATGGGTTCCAATGGCACATTCGAGCATCTTTCTGCAAAATTCGTCAACAATGGAAAAAAATAAAAAAAAATGAAGCATCACATACGTGCTTTTCAACTATTCTTAGTTAAGATCACATAAATTTGGACTCCAACCACATTGGCTCATTTTTTGGTGAATTCGGTTAAGGCAAATTTGTCCATTATGATAAAATGCTTAATTGCAAAAATCCAAAATCATCATGGTTATTTTATGTCTTACTGAAAAAGCATAGATGGCAAAACAAAAGGCTTTAGCCATGGAATTCGGTGACTAGGATGAATCTTATAATCATCTTTCAAGATGGTTGCAATTTTTCTAACAAAGTCTTCTGAGAACAAGTGGTTTTATCTCTCAAGTCATGCATTGATGGGTTCAACTATTGCAAAGTTATAGTGCAAGTAGATGTCACATTCTTGACCGAAAAATATCATGGCACTTTATTGACTGCAATTGGGCAAGATGGAAACAAGAAAATATTTCCTCTCGCTTTTTCCATTGTTTAAGATGAAACAAAGGAAACCATGATATTGTTCTTCCAATTGCTCCGAGTGTATGTCATGTCTTAGCCAAATGTTAACCTCATAATTGACTGAAGATTAACCATTTTGTCTGCATTACAATATCCCAAAGTTGCTTTGGAAGGACATGGATTGGCCTCAATGTATTGAATCTGACCTATTGCATCAAACTTTAACAAATATTTCAAAAACTATGAGTTGAAGAGACAACTAATAAACATGAGTATGTTTTAAACTATATGTTTATCGATCGTCAATAAAAATAACTAAAGTCATGTTAACTCATTTCATTTATTACATTGCCACAGCTTATGAAATGAAACAACCAACTTTTTAAACGAAAATATCAGCAATGCGATTAGAAATCTAACAAGTATTGTCTTTGATGGATTAAATATCCTTGGAAAAGTCGACTTAGGCATATAACGGGGGCAAGAATTTCAACCATATGACTACAAATCTAGTCGAATGCATGAACATTGTTTTGAAGGGAGTACGATCACTACTCATTTGTGCTCTTGTGAAGACAACATTTGAAAGAACAAACTCATGGTTCGTTGAACGAGAAACCAAGACAGAGTCTATGTTGCGAGAAGGTCATGTTATCCTGAAGAAATTACTCCATTGTGAGAAAAAGTGAGCAACAATCATCAATGTGTCATGTCAAAAGACATAATAGACGAAACTCAAATTTGATGTTCAAGAGATATCCACTCCCCAACTTCAACGTCGACATATGTCATACACTATCAAACTGAATAAGTGGTGGTGTGATTATGGTGAGTTTCAAGCTTAAACTATATTATTCGCATATCATCGTTGTTTACCCCTTTGTCATTTACAACTAACCATATTTGTTGCCTCAATCTACAACCTCCACAACATTTTAAGGCTTGTGAGGTCTAATTCCATTCAGTCCAAAATGAATATTATTGGTCTCCATACATGGGTCCAAATTTGATATTTGACCCATGCGAGAAAAAGAATCCGAAAGACCAACCACTACTTATATCCATGAAATGGATGAAGCAGTTCCAAATAAGCCCAAAAAAATGTTCATTTGTTGGAACAAAGGTCACAGTAGAGGAAATTGTTTGTATAAAGTACATGTCCACAAATGTACTATCTTTCTCTTAATTAAATGTCTTTACATAACATGTTGAACTATTTTTTCCCATTTAACTATTTAATTCTTTAAAAAAAAATCTCATCAAATATCACACAAATATTATCCTTTTTCTTTCTTTTAACACACTATAATTTCGTTCAATTCAATTAAGTATTATAAAAAATCAATTCCATATTAATAAAAAAGAATAAACAAATACATTATAATTCCCTCGGGAAAAAATGAATTCATGTATTAATACACATAATTTTTTATATTGAGCAAAAGTTGTGTGTGCAAAAAAATCACAATTTCAGTGTAATTCAAATACAACTTTGCACGACTTTAATGTTAATTTCGTTCATCTGAAATCGTGTAAATGCATGCACGACTTTAATTCAAACCTCAACAACAAAAGTCGTTAATGAAAAGCACAACTTTAATTAATATGTTAAAAAAATTCTTTAGCAAAACAAAGTTGTTTAGGGTTAACATGACCTCATTATGAAGTCTAGGATTAACACAACTTCATTATGAAGTCGTGTGACTCACACGAATTCATCGTCGTCTAAACAGAGTCATTTGAGGTTAGAAAGACTTTAACACAATAAAATTGTGTCACTTTGATACAACTTGACTACATACATAATTAATATTTATCCATTTAGATAATATATGACAAGAATTTTTCCAAAAAAGTAATAATAGAAAAAAAAACAAAAAAAAAATCCTAGTAATAATAGTAAAAATAATGCATGCTCCCTTGTCTTCATCCTAGGTCAATAATTTAATCAAATCAAAAGATGCATATTATAATTGTTTTCATCAATGAAACTATCACTATAAGAAAACCATGAAATAGAAACCAATTTTAAAAACAAAAAATAATTAGTTGCTATAGTGACTAGATTAAAGAACATTTTAGGGACTAAATAAATTTTTGGTTTCTAAATTAGTTTATATTATTGTTAAATGATTTCTAAATTGGTATCTAATTAGAAACCACGATTTTTGCTACCAAATTTAGAATCTAAATAATTGATAGTTAAAACATTGGTTGCTAATTAGATATCAATTTAGAAACTATTTAACAGTAATAGAAACTAATTTAGAAACCAATTTATTTATTTTTTAAATGGTGTCTAATTTAGTTACTATTGCAACTAATTATTTTGGTATGTAAATATTGATTTTTATTTGGTGATTTTCTTGTAGTGTATATCTGCAATAAATAAATTATATATGTGTGTTATATAAATTGAAAGAGATGTAGTAATCAGACTATAAAAAATGTGAAATTATAATGATCTAATAATATACGATAAATTTATTAATTTTTATGATAATTGTTTTAACAAAATACATATAATAAGTTTATATGTATAGAAAATTCATTAATTTTTTTAATAACTATTTTAAACACACATTTAGTTATCATGGATAGTGTTTATTGATTTTCATAATCATTAAAATCATACCTACCACAACTTTTATTATATAGTTGAAAGTGAGAAAAAAAAAGAAGATAGAGTGACCATGCAATGTTTTTTATAAAAAAATGACAAATAAAATTTATTTTACTCTTAAAACGCATTATTTAATTAAAAGAGATACAGCCCGACATAGAAAATGAGCTCTGTCAACGCTTATAAATATTTTAATTTTATGATAAATATAGATATCATATATCTTTAAAATAATTGTAAGCTACTACTCTCTCTTTTTATATAAAAACAGCTTTTTGAGTCTTTTGTTTGAAGTATCAAAACCTTTTCTTAAAATATATGTATATTATTTATTTAGTACATACTCAAGTATATGAATTATAGCCGGGTCCATTCTTGGTAGTTTTTTTATATGATATTAATGCTTCCCAAGATATGAAAAGATTGAGTATAATTAGTAGTTTATCACTTCCCCACATGAAGCACCCAAACTGAATCAGGAATTGGTGGTGCAGCCACAAAAAGCAGCAATAAATTAATTCTGCCAGTGCCAATATAAAATCAATAACACATTTTTATGGTCAAATTATAATTGAACAGATAGGAATTTGTATTGATGATGAAGAAGGACAATTCATTTGTTGAAGTAGATGTCACTAAAAAAATGATATATCATTTACAGACACAGATAACTCCATTTACAGACCTGGTGGGTTAATGAGAAGCAAAACAAACTAACCTGAAGGACCTGATATTCATCGATCAACCGGTTCCGTTCATCTAAAATCTGCAACCCCCATTTATAAAATTAAATTTCCAGAGACAAAATTGGAGTCTCTATGAAGGAAGATTAAGAAAAGGAACTCATCATATCTCATTAGCTGGTTTATTCAAGTTGAACAGTAGCCCATTAGAATTGGCGCATTCAAACAAAGCCTTAGCAGTCATTTCCCTCTCAAACCTCCAAATATAGTTCAACCCCACCAGAAGTTCAGTTATGGCAGCCTCAGTCTTATCTTTATTGGCGAAGAACAAAGTCTGTAACAGCAATACATTGGTCTTGGCCACCAAATTGTGTTGTTCAAAGCTTCTTTCATTTTGCCATTTGATCATGTTGTGTGCCAAAGGTGATAACCATCCCAATATCCTTCCCAAAGCGTCCCTCCATTCTCCAGCAAGAACAGGGTCACTAGCACAAAACCCCACCCCTCTTAGTCTACCTCTCAACCCCCATCTTATACTCCTCGGCAACATACCATATAAATCATCTCTTGCATCTACCCCAACCAAGTGTGGTGACTTTATCATCTTCTCCATCACTATTATCAAATTTGCATAGTGCAAAGCCAGACCTGAAGCTCCTAACGTGCTCTCCGGTGGTTTAAGAAGCTTCGAGTTGGCCTCAAAAAACCCACTTTCCATATCTTCGTTCACCTCTTCATCAAACTTTGAGTTTTCCTCCAATAACCCAGAAACAACAAAATCATTAGGGTTTTGATCGGATGGATAAACAGTGGCCGAAGTAGACAAGGTACGTGACAGACAAGGCATACGGTGACCGATTCCGAAGACAACCTTAATCCTTGCTAAAACAGTGAAACTAAACCTTACGAGGAGCACGACAACGTTGTCGAAACTCCGGCTCCACAGGGATCTTTCTTTGAGATCCTTCACCTCTTGCTTCTGCCAGAAAATCTTCTGCTGAAGTTCGTAGAGTTTTTGCTGGTCTTTACTCCCAACGTTGTTGGCGTCAGCGTGGTTCAGAGCTTTTCTGAAGCCGCTTTCCAGAACCGTGAGCTCCTCCATTTCGCGGTAGAGGGCTGCCGTGAGCGTCACGTAACGCTCCATTTTCTTGAGCTTTGATTCGGTTTCTTTTGGGCCCTGGAGGGCCCACCCTTTTGGGTCGCAGCCCGAGTCCGCGAACTCGAGGAAGGCCTGCTGGAAGGAGCGCAGGTTGTGGTCCTCGCAGCGCGCGCTGAGTCGGGTCACCGAGTTCGCCACGACACGGAGCGACTCGGCAAACTCGGCGCAGGCGAGTCCGAGGAGGAAGGACTCATCGTTGGAGATTATCTTCCTCACGCCCTCTAGGTTGACAGCGTCGTTTCGGATGCGGACGATGGTGGCGTCGGAGAGCGAGTGCCAGAGGTGGAGGAGTTTGGACATGACGCCGGCGATCTCGAACGCCAAAACGCCGACGTTTGGTTTGGACTTGAACGAGGGTTTCTTCTTGAGAAGCTTGGGCGGAACTGAGTCGAAGCTATTTGATATGGCGGTTTTGACCTTGACGAGGAGCGTTTCGAGGGCCATGGTTGAGTCTGAGGTGAGGTTCCCCTCTGGGTGATTTGCGGGTGGAGTGTTGTGCTATAGTAAAGTAACGTGCACCATGTGTTTGAGAAAATGTGTATGAAAAAGTGGGAGAGATAAATGAATAATTGAGGAGTGGGGAGGTATTGGTGCAGAGCGATAAGGATAAAGGAGAAGAGGATTTAAAATGGTGGAGAGGCTCGTGGGGTGTTTGATCAAGAGTGGGTGCTACAAAGAGACTCACTGTGTTTATTAACGATATAGACAGAGAGAGTGAGTGAGTGTGGTTAAAGTATTTAAAACCACATGCAGTGGCAGGGCGTGATGGGTTGTTGCATCAGAGGGTGTGTTTCTGGTTTAAGATTCAATCGCTCCAGAAGCGCGTGGAAGAGCCTTAACTTGTGACTATGATTTATGAAGCTTGAAGCTCCTCCAATGTGTTCTTTTCTGTGTGTTTAAATTGGGGGTTGGGATTTTATGCTTTGGTTTTTACTCTGTGTGTTCTTTAGTCTCTCTTTTGGTTGTTGAATTATTGATATATACTACTACTGCTACTATGTAGTTGTTAGTAAATGAAACTTTTCTGTTATGTTTGGATGCAAAGAAACACTTTTGTTTCAATGCTGTTGTATGCTTTTAGGATTGAGGGCCATGTCATTATTGGTGCCTCGCTCCTCCCTTTTTTTTCGTGGTTGTAAAAGCAATTCATTTCGTCTATCAGATTATTACCCTAAAATTACGAACTTCGATTCACATCATGCACCCTACATCGCCAATTAAAAAAAAAGCAATAAAACCAAATTTCAGAGGGTAGTAGTGAGTGATAACTAATGAGCTCTCAAAATGCTCTAGTGTCAAAATAAAAGCCTGTATTCATTGCTCCTTCATCAATTCCATTGACTAATACTATTTCTTAAATGGTCCAAGCTTCACTTATGGCAATTTCAATTATTTAAGATTGCCATATCATCATTGAGAACAAAACCAGGTAGATATATATATATATAGTGATCTCTGACGATAATTTTGGTGCCATTACACATCATATTTACAAAGAATGAAAATCAAAAATCACAAATTCATTAAGCAAATCATTTCTACATAACATGAAACGCAACATAATCATTTATGTGTTTATCATTATTCTACACATTAAATGGGCATAGAATATTCTATAGCTAGCTAGCATGCATGTGCCTTATATTACTTCCACTTGGACAGTTTGACCAGTTAAATTTTCCTTCTCTTTATAGTTTAACTTCCTGTAATATATTTTCCTTGAGTCATTATTGAGACCAAAATAACAGGATAAATCTTACAACTATACAAAAATATATATATTCATTTTGAATTTGCATATATAAGGATGATGTAAATCTGGATTGTCCAATGAATCCAATATTCAAGATGTATATGAGTGAATGATGAGTTAGTTTGGAACACAATTCGTTTGTATGAAACAATTATGTGCATTGGAAGCAAGTAATGCCAATTGCTAAAAACAGAAAGCGTGGTGTGAGTGGTGGGCTTTGTGTGAATAATTAATGGATGAAGTTTGACTAGGAATAGTTATGCGAGAGCGAGATAGATATATATGGAGGAAGGTGGTAGAAACATGTACATATAAACTTAATGGAATTTTAAATTTTTTGTAATTATAATCTGGTGCAGGTGCAGGGTCTTAGGGAACTAGGTCACTCATTGACATCACATGGTTAGTGAGGAGGGTGTGTTGGTCGGATATGTTATTGGAGGCCATCAAATGATCTTGGGATATATATTTTTGAATACCCAGTTGGGAGTCTCATTGGTTGTGACAATATTCTGTAATTAAGTTTGATGAAGTGGGAGAAGAAGGAATTAGGAGATAGTATATACATGCTAAAAGTAAATGGAGTCGTAATTAAAGGCTCATTTTTTCAACCTTTGTCTTACCTTTAGCCAACCAATGGAAGGGCAATGAAGGATTTGTATGTTGCGTTGTCGGAAAATGAATGAGCAGCCATGAGCCCATCCTGCATTGATATTGATGCCTTTAAAAAGCATATTCATGTATTCCTTCACCCTTCCTTCCTCTCAGTTATTCTAACTTTGTAATAATTTTTCTCTTCTGCTCACACCCTGCTACTTCTATTATTATATTCTTTCATTCACTTTTGCACATGGGGCAAAATTTCCAACATAAAACTTAACTAAAACAACCTTACATTACACTATTGGGATACTCCACATGGATTTTTTTTTCTTTTGGAGACAATTAGCTTGTGCCTTTGTGCTCATCTCCATCAGATTTATTTCCTCCTCACCATCTTATTCTATATCTCCCTCAATTCAATGAGATCCATTAATTGCATGAAACCAAGGTGGACACACCGCAGGGATAGGGATATGCAGTTAAGGAACACAAAATTATTGACCTTGTTAAATCCTAGAGAAATATTAATATATACAGTTCCTATTAAAGAGAATTTTGGGGAAGGAAACCTCAAATTGTTCTTGCATCCAATGACTACAAGCTTGAATGTGACGCGTGTCATGTGAAAGAAGGCTAATAAATAAGGTCAATCCTGTTTTGTAATCCTAAACTGATTTAGTGTCGCCTTCATAAATCTGACTCAATCAGTGACGATAAAGAGAAATGGGAAGATAAGTTTGAGAGTGTTGAGAAAACGAAGAATGTGGATTTTACTTTGTCTTTTTGTAAGTATGCAACGAACCCATTTGCACAATCTAAGATATTAGATTCTCAACTGATTAAGCCAAGTACCCAAGTACATCTTTGCCTTAATAATTTATGCCAAACATTGTGCAACACTTATAATTAATCACAGGTTAACAATATAATGAGCATCAAATCCCTGCAAAAAGTGAAAAGGATGCATAAAAAAAGTAAGCTTCTTAAATGGTAGGTTAACGAAAGAGGTAGCATTACAGACCCATCTTTATCATTATTTTTCATGAAACGGATTACGATTTATGTATAGTAATGTACAATTGAGGAGGTTTCCTAAATATTGGGAGAGAACCTTCTTGAATTGGAGACGAAAAAGTTTCACGATAGTATATATAATCACTTGCATATATTTAGTGAAAATAACTTCAAATATACTTGTTCCTTTGCAACTGCAATTTGATATATACATAGAAATATGAAATCAATTGATAGATGTTCTATGAAGACTAATTCCATATGTAGATATTCAGATCACCTAAGCCATTAATGGAGGTTTCTGTGTTTTCATTATGCTTGTCTTTTACACGTTGCAGTCTAGAAGTAACCACACATCAACATTATTCAATGCACCAAGAAAGTTCGAAAAGGAGGTGTAGTGTGTGCTAGGGGTACAAATTTCATGCGAACATGCTACCATAGTTCCATGCGTGGGGCTATATAGCAAGCATATTCGTTGCAAATTCATAATCAATCACACAAAAGGGTGCATATTCGTTGCACCATGCGTGGGGTTATATAGCAAGCATGCATGCTGTCTCGCTTGCTTGCACGCTGGCATGTCACGAATACCACCAATTCCTCAAACAAAAAATTATGGGGCAAAATGTCTTTCTTTTGGAGGGTGGTCAAAAACAGCTACTATGTGAATTCATTACATCTACATATATATATATATATATATATATATATATATATATATACATGCAGTGCAAAGCATGTATACTATAATTGGCGAAGAAGAACTGTGAAGTTTGGTATGATCATGTGTGCAACCTCACTGATTACTGGAACTAATTTTGAAGAAGTGGGACAGGGAAAGCTTTGGTTTAGAAAGTTGCACGCAATGAAAGCTCGTATCAGTGTGAAAGCTATGGAAACATTAGGATTAATTTGGGGCATGAGGTGGGTTTCCATGGATGGAAAGTCAATGCCAGGACATGTTTTAAGCATGTCTTCTATACTTTCGGCTCCAGCAAATCTCATTCATCACTGTGTATATCTTCCACCTGCAAATCAAAATTAGTTTATTCATTTTCCACTATCATCATACACTTTGTTGGACCCTTTAAATATATAATTCTAATTTATAACTATTCTTAACCTTATCAACCAAAATCATTCACAATTTTTTCTATATACAATCATTTTTCAGTCCTCAATAGACTATAGGTTTATTTTTTATACTTATTGAAAAATGTGATATGTCCCTGTATATTAATTAAACACACCAAGTTTGTTATAATCCAAAATTGAAGTTAACGAGTTGTTTAGCCTTAATATTATGGTTCACTTGCTATTGCTAATTAATTATGTCTCAAATACATTCTTGCCAATATTATATACATATTAGTCTTAGGATTGAATAAACTGCTGTTTTTATGTTTTTTTATTATTGTTTTCAGTCTTTTCTGTTGATGTTGATTAATTGTCAAATAAATAAATATTTTGGGTATATTTTCATTGAATTTTTAGAATTTATTTTAGTGATTGGCACTTTCATAATTCTTGAAAAATTGGTTTCATCATTTGTGTTGTTTAGATTCTCTATGAATTGTTAAATAAGTTGTTTTTGAGAATTTTTGAGTTGATTTTTATGATAGAATAGTCCTTGAATAAACTTTTCAAACAATAACAAAAAGGGTGAGAGTAACCTGAAAAAAGCTCCTAATTTGGGAACAATATCCTAGGTGGTAAACACAATTCCTTTATAATAAGATCCTATAACCAGTTTAAAAAATTAATATCATTACACTTCATTGTACTATTCCATGTTGAATTTGAACAGTTTCCCCATTTGAGCTTTTACTTATCACTTTTTTTTGTCTGTGGAGTTGATTGATGAAAAACTAATTATAGTTAGAAAAGGGGAAGATTTGAATGCAAAAGTGAGAGAAGAGGTATGTAATGGTGAAATTAAAACCCTAGGCTTAATTGAAATGAAAATGGAATCCAGTGGTGAGGATGGTTGAAAAGAGGACCCAGAAGGCAAATGATAAAAGTATTTGAAAGACATTTTGAAAAAAATGAAAGGGTCTCTTTTGATGTCAAACAAAACACTCATTTTGCTCTCTCTTTTCTCTCTCTACCCCAATATTTGATAGGGACATAACTGTGCCTTACTAAGAAGGCACCAAGAGTGGTTTTGGAAATTAAGAGCACGTAATGTAATAATAGTGGTAGAATTAAAATAATATTCTTTAATTTAAGGTTTATGTATCTCAGAATTGAAGGGGTTGTGTCCCACTTTGAGTGGACATTCCTTTAATAAAAAAAGGGTGAATAAGCAAAGACTGAAGAAGAAAGGGGTAGATGATGTTCTTCCCTTTCTCTCTCTTTTGCCTTTCCTCTTTTGCCCCCCACTCATCAACTATAATGTGCACGTGTGTCATCATCATTGTAGGCACGTGGTAGACCAAATTATTCATTCTCACAACTCACAACCACGTGCAATACAATGCAAATTACCTTAGCTTAGTTAGTTACTTACCCATTTCAATAACTACTTTCATTTATTTTTAAATTAAACGAGTTGGGCTTCTTCGGCTGTCCCTTACTGGTAGGCTTCTTCTTCCTGCACCCCGAGGTTTTTCTTCCTGCACCCCTACAATTTTAAATATCTCAAAATTAACCTTGACCTATAATTTGAAAAGGGGCACCGTGCTAGACTTTCTTTGTCACTGTTCATCTTCATCATTGAATATCAATTGTTTGTGGATGGTCTTTGTAATTGTTGCAAGGTGGAGGAGTTAGCAACTTTGCCAAAATGTTGTTTGGGTTGTAGAGGTAGGAGTTAATTTTTTTTTTAAGAAGATGGTGGTTATGGAGATTTCAAAGTTACCGAATATCATATCCAATAATGTATTACGGGAATTTATGAATTCGGAATTTATTAAATTGTGTTTTCCAGAATTATAAATCTGGAATACTCTTGAATAAACTTTACTTATTTTTGTCAACAACACTCTAAATCACAAGATAAAGATGTGTGATATTTGGAAGGAGAATGAGCTTTTGATTGAAAGTGTCATGCCGCTGCTGCCAAGAACCAAACGAAGACGCTGCCTGCACGATCGAAAGACACTCATCTACACTTTTCAGAATTTTATTAGGTTAAAGATAATTTTGGGATTCTAAAAATTAATAAGGGTATTTTTGTCTTTGCATAAGAGTGTGGTACAGGAAGAAACTGCCTTACTGGTAAGACCTCGGTGACGATAAGAAGATAAAAGGCTACTGTTGAACCAAAAAGCCCTATAGTTAAGAATGTTTCTTTATGCACCCATGTTTTTCACCTCAATTGCACCTTCATAGCCTTTGATGGCACTGTACCTCTTTAAATACCAAAAATATCATTTATTTATTGAATTTTTTTATTTTTCAATGAGTGATCTGAAAATTTTGGATTTTAAAATTCAAAAAAATATTTTTGAATTATAGAATTCAGAAGGTATTTTCATATTCGAAAATATCTCTTAGATTCTATAATTTAAAATGTATTTTTTTAAAAAACAAAAATAATCTTTTCACCTGAAATATGGAGGGACAAGAGAAACCATGGAGGTGAAAAAAGAAACAGCCAAAATCTGATATACATTTAACACGGCAAATTCCAATATAACTCTTCTTTTGGATTACTAAATAAAATTTTAATGTATTTTAGATATAATTGTTGTTTCATATTACCGAATTCATTAAAACATTCATTGTTTAAAGATTCTGTATCATAACCTAAAGGGTTATTTCGTAATGTACTTGTTATATTTTTCAGTAATTATTTTGAAAATAGATATTTTACGGTCCAACCACTAATGCCAGAATATCAATTTCTAGAATATCTAGAAGTAGTGTAAATATGTTTTGGTTTGAAATATATTATGATGAATAAAACTTTATTTTAAATATCATTAAAAAATTAGTAATTATTATTATTTTTTAATTATTATATTAAATAAATTATTTTTTAGTAGTTATCACTCATTTTTAAGTAGTTATCATTGATTTCTATATAACTCGAGTTTTAGTTGTTACTCAGTAGTTTAGTAGTTTTCATTTATTATTGATTGGTTTATTATGTAATCACTACAATAAAAAGAAATTATGAAATAGAAACTAATTTTTAGAAATTAAAATAATTACTTGTAATAATAATTAAATTAGAGATCATTTTAGAAACTAAAAAAAATTGGTTTTTAAATTAGTTTCTATTATTGTTAAATAGTTTTTAAATTGGTATCCAATTAGCAACCAAGTTTTAAATATCAATTATTTAGTTTCTAAATTTGGTAGCAAAAATCTTGGTTGCTAATTAGATACCAATTTAGAAACTATTTAATAGTAATAAAAACTAATTTAAAAACTAAATTTTTATTTAGTTTTTAAAATGGTCTCTAATTTAGTTACTATTGCAACTAATTATTTTGGTCTTTAAAAATTGGTTTCTATTTCATAATTTTCTTGTAGTGAATATTTTTTAATATTTATCAATAAGTTTAGTGTTAGTGTATCATATATATATATATATATATAAAACTCATTTTTAGTAATTTGGATTCACTGTCGAGTGAATGTATCTTGAAACTCATTTTCTAGTTAAGTTAGATGTGCTCAAAATGTGAAGTTAAACTAAAACACTCTAAGTGTGTAGTTGAGCCAAAGATTTATATGCATGGAGTTAAGCGAAGCAGGCTTTAGGTATAGAGTGAATCCAAAAATGTTAAAGGTATAAAGATTTAAGGATGTTCAAGATGTGAAATCTAGTGAGAAATACTCTATGGAGTTTAACTAAAGATGTTTTAGGCATGAAACCGAGATATAGATGTTCTAGGCCTAGAACCAACCCAAAGATATTTGACAAAGTTGTTAAACACAAGTCAACTTTGATAAAGGGGGTGTACCAACTTTCTTTCTTTTTCTTTCTTTTAAATAAAGAAAATAAAAACACAAGGAAAATAAAATTTGTAATGTAGCGAAATAAATTAGATCAATCATTTTTATATTCAATATAATTAACCTTCACAATGTAAAATTAATTAGTCACGTTTAATCATGTATATGTGATGAGTATAATTTGATTCACACTTTAAAGATTTAATCATAGATTATTGGTCTGTAATTGTGAAGAAATTCATTGTTTTAATTTAGATTTCTCTAATTGAGTTTATTTTGTCCTTAATTGTTATTTCTGTTGATCTTGTATTTTAGTCACAATAGACGGTCTAATATTTCTCAAAGCAGATGGTCTGATAAAAGCTTATGACCAAAAGATCTTATAGAATTGTGAGTGTGTCGGCTCATGTTAAAGTCTAAGTTTATTTTTTGAATCAAAATGGGAAACGAGATATGAGATAAAAAAAATTACATAATTAAATCTACAAATATCTCAAAAAAACATTGGAATCAAATCTTTTGCAAAAATATTCGCTCGAATTTTTTAAATTGAAAAATCTCGATTAAACACTTAAAAAAAACAAATATCATTAGAATATATCGTTAAAAAATCTTCTTCAAATATTTCTTGCAACAGCATTTATTTGAATTATAATGAATACGCAAATCTAAACGAAATTTGAAAAAAAAAAATTGGAAGAAAAATACTAAAATTTGTCATCATAATACTAAAAGTTTGGCTTGTGGCATGATGATAGGCTTCTCGAAGACCAATTTGGGATTGAAAGTCATGTTATCAATATTTTTTTTGATATATTTGTTATTGGTAATAATTATATTGATAATGATAATATTTTGGTGATTCCTTCTTCTGTGACTACTAAGAAATATAGTTCTTTTATTCAAGAAGTAGGGAATGATGTTTTCGATATAAATATGAATAGTCCTTTAAACTAATGAATTTTCTATTATTTTCTTTTAAAGTTATTAGGATTAATTAAAAAATATGCATATAATATTTACATGTGGGTTTTTACCTAAATGACTAGTTATAATTTCAATTTAGTCATTCTTATCTCCAATAAGCCTAGAGCAAATAAAAAATTGAGATTGTTATGACAAATTTTAAGTTTAAAATCATCTTTAAGAATCTTATTCGTAGATTGCTCGTTTTATCTGATAAAATGATTTTTGTACAATAACATGACTTTTACTTATGAAGATATAAATGTGGTTGATAAAAAGTGTTTTGGAGGTAAACTATAGCTTTTGATATTTTAAATTAGATTATTTTATTGAAGGTTATTAGGTAATTAAGTATAGGTGAGAAATTTTCTCATTGTATTGAGCCTAGTTTGCATTATGGCCGATTAATTTGTTGGCTGCTTTAGCTATTCATAGTTGTAAAGCAAGGAGATATCATTTCTCCTTTGTCTTTTGTGTTACTAAGAATTTCTTAGAAGTCTTATTAAGCTGCATAAGGATGTCATGTTGATTCCTTTCGCTAGTCCTAGTGGCTATAATTTCCCCACACAGCAAACAATTTCATGATATATATATATATATATAGAGGTACTATAGAAAAATTAAAGAATAATATAATGTTTCATACTGTTCACTATAACAAAATATATTTTTAACGAAATTATATTTATCGTTATCGTGATTTTAACCCCTATTAAGTGATTTGTTATTCTCTAAGATCATTAACGGATTATATGCGGTTTTGAGTAGTTCCTGTAAAATCAATTATTTTTCAAAATTTTATAAACTCTCATTACTTATAGGGAATTTCAAAATCCCGTTAATTTCCTTTTTTGTGTTTTTTTTAAATGGATTATAATTTTTTAATAGGTTATTTTTTTAACGCAGACAAATCTTAAAATAACAGAAAAATGATAAAAAATAAATATTTTAAAAATTTAGAAATTCAATTAGCTCTAACTTTTGTATTTTTTAAAACAATAGAGTATATGGAATATTTATGTATGACTCGCAAAAAAGGTTATGTGAGATGTAAATGTGTTAGAATGTGGACTCCTTCAATTGGTTCTTCCAAGGTCAACTTAAATGGATAATCAAAACGATTTCATTTTGTTCTTTTTTTTCTTCTTCGGTATTTTCACAAATAATAAAAAATAAAATATGTTTTCGATAAAAATAAAAATGCTTACATATTAATAATAATCTATACTAATATAAATTCTTTACATGCTTTTAAAAATTAAGATTAAGAGTACCTTCATTTATTTAAGCATCGTTTTAAAGATAAATTTATAATGAAGTAATCAGATATCAAAATAAAACTAAGGAGTTAGTATAAGATGTCAGTGAATAATATATTGAAGTTAAATTATTGGAATATTATTTGAGTTTGATTATTAAGGTGAAAATTCAAGTTAAAACATCTAAAGAACGTCACTCTAAATTTTATCCATTAGAATTTGAGAATTTTACGTTGTTGTTGAGGAAGTACAAGGAGTATTTTAACTTAGTCATAAAATATGGGTTTTCTACTATTTTGATTTTAACTTGTAATGCTGGAGAAATTGAAAAACTTGAAGAAACAGGATCATAGAAACTAATTGAAAGTAATAATTACTACAAAAAGTTTACAAGTCATTAGAATAACATAAGTATTTTAAACAACATGGAATATGAAAATATCACAGTATGCTGAACCATAACTAAGTTAATATCAACCTTTATTTGGTTTCGACTTTCGTTCCTCATGGGGAGGACAAGCCATTGCATGTTTCACTCTAATTTTACGACCTTCAACAAATACACCATTCTTCAGCTTAATAGCACGGTTGGTGTCTTCCTCAACAACACTGAAGATGGAAACAAATAATTATAAACTACAAAAAGCTAAGTCACATATTCTAATTCTAATAAAGTTGAGAGAGAAGAACCATACATCTCAAACTAAAAAAAACAATGAACATCATGATTATGTATTAATTTACCAATAACCACAACACTATTATACAACACAGTTACCATCAAAAGAAGACATGTTTCATATTATTGAAGCACTATGCAACTTGAATATCCACAAGAATTTGTTTATTGATATCTTCTTGAGTTATTTTCGTAAATCATGGTCTTTAAGTTTACTTAGCAACTTTGTGGCAGGATCATGGAGGTTTACTGAGATATAATAGTTGAAGAGCATATTCCAGTCCATATTTGAAGAACATCTCCTAACTCTCAAAGATCCATCAGCAGCAAAGTTTTGAAGAGAAGGAATGCTTCTTAGATTTGCGAAAAGCCTCCTTGCCACCACTTCCCCATCTTCTTTGCACAGTCTTAGCAAAAGGGATATTGAATTTTCCTTCCTTTTCACTGAACCAAACCTCATAAGATCAATAATAAGTGGCACTAATACTCTACTATCTTATTTGTTCTAACCCCTCAGAGAAACCAAGGAGCAAAGCAAGCATTGCAAGTGCATCATCTGTTATGCCATCCTTGTCATCCATCAACAACTCAACCAGCACGGGAACTACCCCAACCTTTACAATATTAACCTTGTTAGGATTGTAAACTGCAATATTGAACAGTGCATATGCAACATCTTTTTTCCCTATTAAAGTTCCTTTTTTCAAGAGTCTAACTAAGGTAGGTATTGCCATTGGTCTTCCTCCAATTTGCACTTTGAGCTCTTCCACCATAGACAAGCTATATATTGATGATGCTACATTCTCCCTTGCCTCAGTGGTCTTCCCTGATTCAAGTACTTCTATTATGCTATCAACTGCACCTATCACCATGATCAAAATCTTGTTGTCAAATATCGATAGTTTGAATGTCACTGCATGCTCTTGAATCCTTGAATCTTGAAATCCTATAAGTGTTACAAGAAAGGGAATAGCTCCTACCTCAGTTATGACACTTTGATTAACCGTGTCGGTTTTTGCAAGTAACTGAAGTTCATATGCAGCTTGCCTTTGGATATCAACGAAACCAGTTGCCAATTTTCCAACAAGAACTTTTGTTACCATAGTTCATCACGTAACGAGTAATCAAGTGAAGACTGCCATAGGGAATTGTCGTCTTATCCGGATCCTGACGAATCAAATTCTCCAACTCCATAAAATTGCCCCTAATCGATTCCCTGAGCCTCTTCCAAATCGTAATCACTTTGTTCCTAAGCGAGACACTGAACGAATTAGAAAACATAGCCTCATCTTTGCCAACAATCAGAAACTCTTTCATTCCCCTCCACAACCATATAAAATTAATGAACGAAAACTAAAGAGAAAAAGCTAAAAACTAAAGAGCAAAACAAGAAACAAGATGAACTGGAGATAGTTCCAAGAAATTTTTGAACCTGTGGAAGACCCTGCTAAAAAGAAAATGGAACTAAGAGATTAAGACAGGAAGAGTAATGTTAAGGATTAGTATGCCTATAAAATTGTTAAAGAGAGAAATAATAAAAATTTGTTTTGGTTCTTTAAAAACACCCAAAAACTTGTCAGGGGTTTAAAAAACCTCAATAAAAATGTATGTTAAGAGAGCTTATTGTAACCTCCGGTAACAAAACCCTGTTAAAACTAAATATTTTTTTAGTGAGTGTAGCATAAACAAGTGTCATATCCTAAGGATTTAAAATATATTTGGCAATATATATGATCTTAATTAAACTTGTTATCAAAATATTTAAATGCAATGCTAATCTGCTTTTTTCTTTCTATAATAACTTCCTAAAAGAATGCAACATTGTTTCTAAGTATTGAATGATTAATTGTTTCTAAGTATTGAATGATTAAAGTTAGTAGGAAAGATTTTTTTTAATGAGAATAAAGACGATGTTATTCAAACTTTTAGGAGACTTGGCGTCCTAAAAAGATACTAAGAAATTTCAAGTTAAGATAATTGATTATCCAAGATTTTTTGGATTTTCATTATTTTATTTGTTTCATAGGTTTTTACCTCCTTATCTAGTTTGTTGTTTTTCCTTATGTATGAGTTTTGATCTAGTCTTCCCTTACGTGTTTGTAATCTTTTTTTTTTAATAATACTTTTTTATGTAATGATAAATGATTGTTGGATCCTGGGGTGTCAACCTATTTGAGATGTCAAGTTTCATAATGATGCTTAACATGAAGTTTTATAAATAAATAAAAAGATGTAAATGCAAAGTTGTTGATACGTGTCATATTTTAGTAATATTTCATATTAAAAGACGGACACTTATGCATATTTATTGATAAAATAATTATAATTTAACCTCTAATTTATGAATTTAAACCTCTTTACATATTTTGTGATTATAATATGAATAAGAACGATTGATTCCTAAATTTGTGTTAATTTCAGGATTCTAAGGTAAATTGAAGATGAAAGGACTAAAAGAGAATAAAAAAGATGAAAAGGGAAATTTAGAACGCTCAAAACTCACCTAAACTCCCCCAAGCAAGCTCACTCCAAAGGAACTTGCCCAAGACTCGCCCAGGCGAGTTCAGTCCAGGGAAGTTGGGTTTTTTCTCATCAAACTCACTCAAGCAAGTTATAACTCCCCAAGGCGAGAAGTCACTTAGCCCAAGAACAATTAGGTTAAATATGAGGCGTGAGGCATAACCCTAGACATCATTGGGAGAATATAAGGAGATAGAAAACCCTAGAGGAGGCAACCGTCAAGGAGAAACATCTTGGATCTTCTTTTCTTGCTTTCCATATTTGTAGTGGTCAACATGAGTGACTATTTCTACCCTTTGAGATTATGAGTAATATGTTCAGGCTTTTATGTATTGAGGTGATATTTAAACATAATATTTTGTTTTTGACTAATGATTGGTATTGTCATTTTATTCTTAACGCTTGTTTTATCAGGATTTTAATCCTTAGATTTGACTAAAAAGTACTTCTAAGCATCTGACCTAAGTGATAATGCTTAACATATTTGAATACTAGGAATAAATTTGAAATGTTAATTGTTATCAATATTTATTCGTAATGGTAAGGAGTTTTCATAAATATGCAAGGAATCGATATTTAGGATACTATCTTAATAGTTTTATATGCAAGAAATTGATATAAATGAATTTTATATGGGCATCAATATCAATCAAAGATAGAATATTACATGATTTTAGAAACACAAAAGAGTGAGAAGGATGAACCCCAATCTTAATTTTCCGAATTGAATCAAACAACTTTTTACTTTGCATTACTTTTACATTATTGCAAACTCATACACACAAAAATCCCAACAAACTTTGTGTTTCTATTTAGTGAATATTATACTTGAGAATTCAATTGTTCCTTGTGGATGCGATATTCGTCTTTAGGGACAAATTATTACTTCAAACACAATACACTTACCGTAAAAAAAGTCACCAGTTGTTCACTTACTATTTAGTCATAAAGGTTAAATTGAAATCAAATATGATTATCTATATATGAATTCCATCAAGTTCCCTTGCAGTAATTGATTTCTCAAGTTATTAAAACAAAACTTTTCCCTTAAGCTAAAAAATTAGTTCAATAACAAATTCAAATATATTTCTAACTTTCAAAGCCATAAGATGATTTGATTACACTACAAGAAAAAGTTGATTTAACTGCAAAAAAAAAAGGCGAAGGTCTTAGGTCGACACTAAATAGTGTCAAATAAGCCTTCGCTATTAACAAAATTCAAATAAAATGTGAGAAAGTGTGGGTTATACCCACGCAAACTTTAATAAAAAAATAGAAAAAGGCTTGCGTGGGTGAAACTGCCACTATTAAAAGCATAAAAATAATAAAAATTTAAAAGTTTGAAGGTTTAGCCCTCGCTAAACGTTTTAAATTAAATTTAAATAAATAATGAAACTCTGAAGGTGAAGCCCACACAAACAATTAATTTTTATTTATTTGAAAACTTCTTAATTGTTAAGGTTTCGAATATTTTAAGAAAATTTTAAACCCTTTTCAGAGCGAGCGCATTTCCACGAGTGAAATTAATGCGAGTCATCGTTCATACAGGGAGAAGTCACCGTTCATAGCGCTTGAGCTTGAGCAGCGTGCCACCGTCGTTCATACTGGGAGTAGTCACCGTTCATAGCGCTTGAGCTTGAGCAGCATGCCACCGTGATGGAGTAGTCGTGCCACCATGAGAACGCAAACGAAGTCTCCGCGGTTTTGCCCTAGGTTTTCATCTCGATTCCTTTCTTTCTGTGTTGTGTGTAATTTTATTTTTGATTCCAACTCTCGATTTTGCCCTAACATTGTATTATTGATTTTCATTGATTCTCGCCCTAACACCTTATTTCAGTGATTTAACATTAATTTAAATTTTGCGTGCATCTCCATGACAGTCCAACTCAACAAGGTCATTGTATAAGTTGTGGTGAAGGTAAACTTAATGTTGTTGCTAGAATCATAAAATCCACCAGTAAGATTAGTCTTAGCCGAATCCCCATCTTGTAATCCTGAATCTCCTCGAAATTTCACTGGACTGTTGGTGGGACATCTTCCAATACACATTTACAAAATCAGGTTCATTATTTATTACTTTTGATCATAATTTTTTATTTGAAAAACTTTTGATGCCATGCTCTGTTTGGATTATCTATTTGTATTGCCAAAGATGTCAACTAGCATTTATTTCTAGCAAATAAATCAATAAAGAAAGACTATCAGCAATAAACCACATCAGAAAATAGAACAATGATCACAATCAGTATACCATTATTTATAGAACAACCATCCACAGTTGTCTCCACATACTAATGCATCATTCTCTTTTAGCTGCCTTTTGTAGAATTCAATTAATTGAGTATTTCATGATTCATCCTTGTATGTATCAAAGGTTTTGTGTGATTACAGAATACCATGATTTTTTTTATAATTTCAAATAGCTTATGGGTTGTGTTTGGGCCTATAGATAAAATGAATGAGATGAGAAAGAAGAGAAGTGAAAGTAGCTAAGAAAAAGATTGTCACAAAAATTAGAGGTGTAAGGAAGTGTTCACATAAAAAGCATAATGAATAATAGAAAATACAAAAACATGAAATAGTATGGTATTCAAGCAAGCATTGGAGCCATTTATTACTGTCCTCTTTTGGCATATCTTGTTTTATGCAGCAAAGCATCTTCAACAACCTTAAATGGAGAATCAATAACCTTAATTAATATTCAATTAATAAATTAATCATCATGGATTTAAGATGTGAATGAAAAGGTGTTAGACACAAATTATACCCTTTACAAAACTCAAATGGAAGATATCATTTTGGTTAAAGGGTTATTTATTGGATTCTTGTTTGACCATTTATATCATAACATTGTAAGAGATAATAGTTATAATACAATGTATGAGTATAAAAAAGACTAACATTTAATCTTGAATATGTTAAATATTCTTCATATTATTTTAAAAGAAAACATACCATAAGGGTATGACAGTTAGTATGCAGAGTAAATTAGTCTAACGATATTAAATAAAGCAAATTGAATAGTAAGATGTTGCCATTGGTTTAACAATAAACATATTTGTTGGTGCCCAAAGAACTAAATGTTGTACATATTTTTTGCTCACCAACACGTCCATCTACAATTTAGGGGTCCCCCTGTTTTTATTACTTTAGGGATTCCTCAACTGACAAGCAATGCAACACTGGCCTTGTCTCTGCTTGATATAACTTCTTAGTTTTGTTTTTTTTGGACACTATTGGTGGCATTATTATGGAGAGAAGATTGCTATATTTGGATCTGTTGAAGAAAAAAATAAAATGAACAAAATAAATCATATATTCTCATAGAAGAATTTGGCTTCTAGTTTCTATCTAAACTAGCTAGTTTTGCCAATAAGTATATACACACATACAGCTGGTTCGGAAACAAGGCTGAGAAATTTGGAGAACATGATCTTATTTGTTGGTATATGATTATGAATAATTCTTATTTGCAAAAATTTTAGGCTGACAACTAATCATATTAACTATACCGTTGCTTTTATTTGAGTTTAGCTTTCACTCCCACAAATATAAGCCTTCAAATATGCTGCAGAAAGTTAGAAAATAATCTTTGTATAATAATGTATATGGTGTGTAAACTAAGAGATACAAAAGTGCCATTATTGTGAGACTGTCTAGTTAATTACTAATGTAACAAAGATTTTCAGAAAAGAAAATAATAATCTCCAAAGGTTGATATATTAGTAAATCAATTTGTTTCATATAACTAAACTATGTTATTAGCTACACTACAGATTATTTGACAAAACAATTATTTTAATAAGAAAATTTCTTGTTATTGGTTGTGTTGGTGAGTTGGGTCACCATAGCTCATTGGAATTGATTTGGGTTGATATTCCACTTGATTGCTGCGAAATCTTTTTATGTGAGATTCTGTAAAGGATACATATGTTGCTTACTACAATGTTATTGTCATTGTTATGTGTTACTTTTCCTCAATACAATACCATTGTCTATATCACGCGTTTAGACTAATAAGCAAGGATACATAGATCCTATCATCTTATATGATTCCAAACTTTTATAAGCAAGCTAATTAATTTCTCTTTTTATGATAATAATCCTTGTGTGATTTTAAAAAGTCACTATTAAATCTAACTATTTGACTTACCTCTTCAAATGCATGCAATCTGTTATGAGCTTAAGTTTTACAAGAGTATTTTTTTAAAAAAATTATGACCCACTCCACTTTTCTTTGACGGTGTCATTTCAAGACTGTGTATCAAATCACGATTCCAAGTACAAAAGTAATGCTAACATATAAAAAGAAGTTTCAAGATGATGAAAGAAAACTAGAGAGAATTTTAAGTGAAACCATGTCTAGGTAGAAATGTAGAAGATACGGCTATTGGCTACACTTATAGGCATTCACTATAGAGCATTTATTCTACAAATAAAATGTTCATATTCTTTTTCTGTTTTCATTTTCTCAACAATTAGACAAAGAAAACATAAAATTTATGTGAAAAGTTTATATAATTGGATGTAGAATTTGGACCAAACTCATTCAGAATGTACTTATGTGACCATTTGACCAGATTCACTTATGTCATTTATCTCTGTCATAGCACTGCTATAGTTTCTTTCTAATAACTTGAAAATATGGTATAGAAGTTCTGGAGAACCCTCTTAAACTTTTCTTGAATGGAGCATTTGCTTGTTTGGAGAATGATCAAATGATCTTGTTTTGTGCTTCTTTATTGTAGGATGGACGCCGAGTACATGTGATTGAAAGGGATTTGAGTGTACCTGACAGGATCGTGGGTGAATTGCTACAACCTGGGAGATATTTGAAGTTAATTGAGATGGGTCTTCAGGGTAAGCAACCTGAAAATATGACAGGGTTTTAATTTTCATGTAAAGATTGTTAGACCATCCATTAAATAGAAACCTAAACATACAAACACGCAATTATCCTAGGAAGAGAATTACAATAATAGGAATAGAAATGGGAATTATGGAAAGGGTTAATTACCAATGGGAGATTGCAAAAAAGGAATTAAATTTGGATAGACAATGAGAGTGATAAAAAGATGAAACAGAGTGTGGTTTCACATGAAGATCAATGATTTGTAGCCTGACCATTCAAAGGAGGAATTATAGAGATATAAGTTGGGGACCCACCCATAAGAAAAATAGTGTATGAGGCATGATATAGTATCCCTCTCACACCACCTGAGTCTGCATTTTCTGGTTATTAACCATCAATTACCATTATCATTATAATAATAAAAATGCTCAAATTAAGTTAATAATATATTATTACTATTAATTAGTATAAAGTTATGGCCATAAAAAATATCCAGGTTTTAATTATTATTTTTCATGTATGGTAAAAAGAACTACATGTATTATTATGTGATTTCTTTAGTAGATTTTAAAGGCGTGGTTAGTTTATGAATGAAAGTATGGTATGTGCACAGTGCATGGTTAGGATTCTCCATTGTCATCACGGTTGGTTCTTCAAACCACCAATTTTGTATTGGATATTGTGGAAATTTGGTTTATGCATTGTTTATAAAGTAATTTGCTTCAAGTTACTGTTTATAAAGTAGCTTTTTCTCTAAACAAAATTTATGGGGAAGAGGTTCTTGTAAATAGAATCTTAGGCTCGAAGGTTCTAGTAAAACGTCATAATAATAGTTAATAAAAAATAAAAATAGCCTACAAAACTAAACTCACCCAAACCTATTCATGGTTTAGGTATCTTAAAAGTGAAAGAATTCACGGTTTCTTTCATTTGTCTAATGATCAATTCATTCTTGATCCAACATGTGTTTCATATTTTGGTAAAAATATCCTTACTATCAAGTTCATTACAAACTGAATTGTGATATGGCATGATAGTTTTGTTTGATAATTCTTATATATCACTACTCATAGAGCGGTGTAATATTGGTTAATAATTTATTCACTACTATATACATATATTCTATGCAGAAAAATGGATCGAAGTTGGATGTATGAATGACTTGATCCTTCAAGGAGACTTAGCAAACAATTCATTACTGGAGTGAGTGAATTTGTTTCAAAGGCAATAGATCAAACTTTTTATACTTTAGAAGGAGGGATAAGGTGTCCTTGCATAAAGTGTGTCTGTGAGAAAATTCTTCCATCATCACATGTGAGGGCTCATTTGCTACGATATGGTTTTAAACCTAACTACACAGTTTATGCAACGGCTATTTTTATCACATTGACCATTGGCAATTGACTATTGACCATTGGCAATTGACTATTGACCATTGACCAAATTGTTGTATACCAGGTAGAGAGAAACAAGTGGAGAAGACAGGTGGTTGTTCATACATTCTTTGTCATCAAAAAAATATTTTTTCTTACTCATAGAAAAAACAAAATTTTCAAGACAAGTAATAAGTATAAAGAAAAAGTTATAAATAAAACCTATTTTAGTAAGAAAAACATTTCTTCATCATCAAATTGCTCCCTAAAATAAATGTATCTTTAATAATTATATTAAAAAAAATAAATTGGTAAAAAATAGGATAAATGCAATAAGAAAGAGAGAAATAAAGTAATTTTAAAATTGATTTTACATTAGTTAATGTCATTTTAAAATTTCAATAAAAAAATATTTTTGTTTTTAATTATAATCAGATAATTTTAAAATATGTTTCAATAAAATAATTTCGCGCGCCTTCTTTGTGTGTCAAACTTGTAGGCTAAGCCTACACTTTCTCAAATAAATAATATAAAATAAATTTTGAAGGCTTAGCCCATGCTAATTTGTGGCCAAGACTAAGCCTACGCTTATTTGTGGCCAAGACTAAGCCTACGCTTATTTGTGGCCAACAACTCCCGCTCATTTAAAGATGGTGTGGCACTTTCGTGGATTAAACTCACGTTGCTTTAGAAATGTGTGGACTCCTAGAAGGCTAAGTCCATACTATTTTAATTGTAATATAATTTTGTGTGGATGAAACGTCCGTCAAACCCACGATTTTTTATAAATTTGTTAACTCCTTGTAGCCTAAGCCCACGCTTGACCTCCGCAAAAAACACCCGCCATGTGTCGTCCGCGCCTGCCAATATATTTACGTCGACTAGATTAGCTTCCAAATTTGCATTGACGTTATGCCCATGATAAATACGCTTTTGCGAAAGGTTTTTCATAGTTAGTGTCGATTTTTGGCCCATTCTAATCAATATTTTTTTGTAGTGTTAAAAATATATTTTGAATGTATTTTCCAACTTGAATCTAAATCAAAATCAAAAGAAGAATTATCAAGCCACCTTAGCATTAAAAATAAAATCAAACCATTAACATTGAATAATAGCATTTCATATATATAAATCAAGAGGAATGAAATGAAGTTTGATATATTACTTTCAATCTCAACAAATGCAAGAGCTCAATCATTCATGGTGATAAGGGTCAAGTCAAAATACAAGAAAGGATGGGGAACAAAAGAAATGAATCCTTAAATCTTTCATTCCCAATTGATCATTGATCTTATATTTTCTTTGCTCCATTATTTCGTTCCTTTCCTCTTCCTTATCAAAATTGTTCTTTGAAATCCTTATAGGTTGGTAAATTAAGGAATTCTCATTTAAGCAAGGAAGTTTCATTCAAGTGGACAAGTGCTTCATGTTGAAGAAAGTTCTTCTCAATCAAGAAAGGAATTTTTGTTTGAATGAAAATAATGTCAAGACCGACTTCTCTTTATGTGCTACTTTTAGCGAGATTTTCTCACTTGAGAGAAAGTTGATTTGATTACTTAAGGGAAATTAAGTCATTAGCTTTGGTTGGACCTTCTTCTTTGATCTCTGATGACTCTTTTTACGGAAAGTGTACCAAGTCAGGAGTAATAATTTGCTCTTAAGGGTGAATATCGAACTCACAAGGAACAGTTGTTTAAAATTCTAATAGTAACATTCACTAAGTATAAGAATATGCATAATAATTTGATTTAATTTGATATTGACAATAGTTTGCATGAAATTTAAATAAAAACAAAGTAAAAAGTTAGTTGACTCAATTGAGAAAATTGGGATTGAGGTTCATCCTTTTTACTCTTTTGTATTTTGAATAGCATGGTAATATTCTATCATTTGATTGATATTGATGCTCGTATAAAAATCATGTATATCGATTCCTCGCATGTAAAATTATTAAGAGAGTCTCCTAAATATCGATTTCTCACATATTTATAAAAAATTCTTATCATTATGATTAGACGTTGATAGCAATTAACATTTCAAATCCATTCCTAGCATTCAAATATGTTAAGCATTATCATTTGGGTCAGAAACTTAGAAGTACTTTACAGTTAAATCTAAGGATCTATATCATAAAAACAAGCATTACAAATAAAATGACAATACCAATCATCAATCAAGAATAAAATATTATATTTAAATTCACCTCAATATATAAGAGTTTGAATAGATTACTCCAAATCCCAAAGGGTAAAATTAGTCACTCATGTTGGCTATTACAAGCATGAAGAGCAAGAAAAGAAGATCCATGATGTTTCTCCTTGGCGACTGCCTCCTCTAGGGTTTCTAACACCTTCTATTCTCCCAACCGGAAGTCTAGGGTTGTGCCTCATGCCTCATATTTAACCTAGTTGGGCTTGAGTTAAGTGACTTCTTGCCTGGGCGAGTTGGAGGAAAACCTGCCCAACGTCACTGGAGTAATCTCACCTAGGCGAGTTTCGGTGAGTGCTAGTGTGTTTCAGCTTTCCATTTTTAGCTTTGTCTATTCTCCTTTTGCCCTTTCATCTCAATTTTTCCCTAGAATCCTGAAATTAACACATATTTAGGAATAAATTGTTCTAATTCAAATTATTATCACAAAATATGTAAAAATGTTTAAATTCATAAATTAGGAGTTATATTATAATTATTTTATCAATTAATATTCATAAGTGCTTGTATTTTAATATGAAATATTAGTGAAATCTGACACTTATCAATCTCCTTGTTTATGCTTAAAAAATTTCCTGTTTGATTTTGATTCACTCTTTATTCCTTATATTTAATCATGTAATAAGATTTACAAAAATATTATTCTAAATCATGGGGAATTTAAATGATTATAAATTAACTAGATACTAAGTGCCCCCATTAATTATTATTTTCCATGGAATTTTGACACTCGTCAATGTCTTTGAAGATGCATTTTGCTTAAAGATTAATAAAGCTAAATACAAATTTTATACAAGTTCCATTTTTGCTAATGGACGTAGAAGAATCATGGATATACTTGATTTTTTTATGGTATTCTCCCTTTTATATTTCTTATTGTCCTAGTTTTTAAGGACAATCATAATTTTATACCTAAATTCTTAAAGAAATTAACTAGATTGGGTTTATTTCCCTTTTTCATAAGTAAAATTATGCTTGTTAAATATGTTAAGCAAAGTAATTTTTTTATATAATTTTCAATATTACTTGTTGTTCCTACTGGAAATGAACTCGGGGAGTGCAACTCAATGAGGACTGCGTATTCCTCGGGAAACGAGCTTTTTTTTATTGTTCTTTGATAAGAGAGGGAGGTCCACCTGCAAAAGATTATTCGATGCTTAAGTCAGTAGGAGCACACAGATGATGATAGATTCTTAATAAAGAGCTAAGAGTAAGAGTATAGAATAGAGTTTTGTGTGTCCTCTTACTGAGAGAGTCATCACCTATTTATAGGTCTTATTGGACTCAGACCATTAAGAAAAACATTGAATGGTTATCATGAGATATAAATGGATTTTATAATAGTAACCTATAACTGCTTTATGATCTTTTTTATGTGTCTTAAATATAATATTAAATAGACAGTTATTGTGTGATTTATGTGCCTTAAATATTATATTAAATGAGCGGTTATTAGTTTGAATATACCCGGTCATAATTGGAGATATGTACATAAGTCCCCTTAGCTCGAAATCCGAAAAGATGTACAGGGGATCAATTTGAAGGATGAACGAGTTCAGCTTGGACCCGTTTGGATTTGGTTTTTAGCTATGCTCGTGGTTGAACATGCTTCGTTCTTGATTAAACTTGCATTATTTTTCTTTGCTCTTGGTTGAGCATGTTGTCGTGCTCTTGGTTAAGTGTTCCTAATTCTTGATTGAACTTGCATTATTTTTCTTCGCTCTTGGTTGAACAAGTTGTTTTTTCTTGGTTGAGCGTTTTAGTTCTTGATTAAACTTTCGTTATTTTTCTTTGTTCTTGGTTGAATGAGTTGTTGTGCTCTTGGTTTAGAGTTTTTATTGAACTTGCATTATTTTGCTTTGCTCTTGGTTGAGCGTGTTCTTGTGCTCTTGGTTGAGCATTATTAGTTATTGATTGAACTTGCATTATTTTGCTTTGCCGTTGGTTGAGCGTGTTGTCGTGCATTTGGTTGAGCGTCTTTTCGTGCACTTGGTTAAGCGTTTCTAGTTCTTGATTGAACTTGTATTATTTTTGCTTCGCTCTCCCACAGGTTGTTAGAGGCTAGGGATGGTAAGCGTACCAACTCTAAGTTGTAGGCCTCTTGTAGCATAATCTCCCTTGAAGCGTTCAAAGGGTATAATTTTCAAATCTCCCCTGCTTTCTTTTTTTGTGGCCGAGAAAGTCGTCATGGTCGGCGTCTTCATTGACTTCCTCCGTGCATCGGTATTTTCTTCGATGTTCATGTAGTTTGCTGCTCTGGCCCGCCACTGATCCATATCCTCGGGAGGTTCTGCATATAAGGTGTCCAAGAATTTTCCTGGGCATAGCCCCACCAGCAGTGCATGCATGGATACCGCTAGGTGCAAGTTAGGAATGTTTAAAGTGGCCTGAGCAAATCGAGCCATGAAGTGTCTCAAGCTTTCTGCCTCCCTCTGCATGAAATTTTGAAAAGATGTCGAGGTTGCGGCCACGGTCTTGCAATTAGCAAACCTAACGAGGAACCTGTCACAAAACGTGTCAAAGGAATTTACTAAGTTCCTGGATAAAGAGTAATACCATTTCAAGGCCACCCCTACCAGGGTGGTGGAAAACAGTGTGCATTGCATGTCCATGTCCTCTGAGAACAGCTAAGCCAGGGTTAGGTAGGCTTTAACGTGTGCCTCAGGATCTAAGGTTCTCGAGTACTTCTCCAAGCTAGGCCAATTCCACCTTTGGGGCATATGTGCCCTCGTGACCTCACTCGTGAAAGGGTGAAAACCCCTTAAGTTGGCCCTCATAGTGCGATTGAGCAATGAGTTAAGAAGCGTCCTAAAAGGCTGGTGCTCGTGCCCATGAGTCTCCTGCTTTGTCCCACCTTGCATGGAACTCGGGGGAGTTCCCCTCCAAGATGACCTTTTGGTGGTAGAGTGAGACTTTTTCCTCTTTTGTCGATCTGAGTTTTCGAGGGGACTTTTTGGGACTCGGCGGTACGTTCTGAGTGACCTTGGTTATCCTGGGTGTTGTTGTTGTTGTCCATACGAGCTATCTGATCATGTAGTACCAACAATTTTGCCCTGTGTTGCTTTCTTAGGGATGCCACATCTCGTTCCATTTTTCTCGGATTTGGCCCAGGACATCTCTCACAGTTCTAGGTAGGTTTTCCTCATTTGTTTTGGGGGGATCCCCTATCGTTTTCCTATTGGATACTCATATTGAGTGTTGGATACTCATATTGAGAGTGTATGTTTGGATTTTTATAGTGGTCCAGGGAAAAGTTTTACCAAGGCCCCATGGTGGGCGACAAATATTCCCACCGGAAATGAACTCGGGGATTGCAACTCGGTAAGGACTGTGTGTTCCTCGGGGAACGAGCTTTCAATTGGTCTCTGATGAGAGAGGAAGGTCCACCTGCAAAAGACTTTACGATGTTTAAGTATGTTGGAGCACAAAGATGATGACAAATTCTTAACAAAAAGCTAAGAGCAAGAGTATAGAATAAAATTTTGTGTGTCCTGTTACTGAGAGAGTCGTCACCTATTTATAGGTCTTGCTGGACTCAGATCATTAAGAAAAACATTGAATGGTTATCATGAGATATAAATGGATTTTATAACAGTAACATATAACCACTTTATGGTCTAATTTATGTGTCTTAAATATAATACGGTTAGTTTTTGTCTGATTTATGTGCCTTAAATATTATATTAAATAAGCAATTATTGGTCTAAATGTACCAAATCTAGGATGGACTAGCAAACTTTAAACTTGTCTTCTGAAAGGAACTTGTCCTATCTTATATCATATTCAATCATCCCTTTCTCTTAATACTTTTTTTTTTAATATCAATTGGGACATTGTTATTAGATACATGACTTAATAGTACTTTGGTTGATAATTTTGGCATTGAGTTTGCCTTGTATAAATATCTACATGCTACTACATCTGATTTTTGTTATACATTGTACATTCAGTGTGCATGTTTCTATTTATAATAATAGAGTTTATATTTTTAGACAAAATTCTAAAATTAGTTATATATCAAATAGCTATGTTTGATTTTGTTAAGTGGATACTTTTGTTAATGGTCAATTCATTGTAAAAGTAGTTTATTATTGGATTAAATATTTACCATCAAATTAGAACATCACAATTCAATTGGGAATTATTGAAGACAATCTTGAATAATAACTTGATTCACCTAACTTTTATCACATGATACTAGATACAACAATAATAATTTTTTCTCATATTATTAATAATCAAAGTATGATAAACTCAAAGTATGGTTTGGATACAAACGGTGTTCAAGTCCCAGTGAATTTGCAGTCATGGTGGTGGAGAGATCTGGTGAAGGTGTGTAAAGATGGAGGAGGCGAAGGGTGGTTCATAGAA
>Ga0123342_1001727_pt1 | contig 36827 bp, 15 predicted proteins | sample Turbeawhitnodule_FD_89960 | JGI IMG/M metagenome (GOLD analysis project Ga0123342, IMG submission 89960) | Root nodule microbial communities of legume samples collected from Mexico - Turtle bean Mexico white nodule | ecosystem: Host-associated > Plants > Roots > Nodule | place: Mexico: Nepantla...
ATATATATATATATATATATATATATATATATATATATATATATGTATGTGAGAAATGTTATAATCGCGGTGTCAAATTTTTTTGTGTTGTATCCGCCACACACAGTTCTCTTCCATGTTTCCCTCCTTCCATACTAATCCGTTTCACGCTTTAGCCTCTAAGTACGTGCTTAATTTAATGTCAGTGGGTATCTTTTTTTAATAATATAAAATCCAGTCATATTTGTTCAACTTAGCAAGAGTTTCCTTCTTTCGTTTTTTTTTTTATTGAAGGTTTTTTTAGCTATAGACCTAGTTTTCAACAGCCCCTGAATTGCGCCATAATTTGGGCCATTGTCTAGTTTTGGGTCACCTGTGACTTAGCTTAATTGAGCTCTAACTTCAAGATTAATGAAGGGAAATGGCTCACGCACCCTACGCCACTCGAAGCAAAGCAGTGTGATTGGTTAACGACCAGATAAAGGTTTATGTCAGCGCGTGCCTTTGTGTTAGGGAAAGTAACTCGCAATCTACCAAACCCAGCCCCATTGGTGAAAAGAGGCAAAGGCTGTATAGTCAAATAGTAGAAGAAAAAAAAAAAAAAGGGATAAAGAAACTAAGGGCTGAGCTTTCAATTGGAAGGCAAAGCCCTAGGTAGTCGCTTTCCTAAAAAAGCTTCACACTTAACCACGAAACACACACACATGCAAACATAAAGGTTGGATTATTCCCTATACTTAAAAGCAAGAAATCTCCACACAGCTAAGTCAGGATCTTCGAGGGAGTTTTATAATAATCAAAGATTCTAGCTATTACTTGGTCATTTAAATTTTTTTAATCCCTTAATGAATTCCGATTAAAGAAGGCGCAGAGGTACGAAACGTGGCAGGTGGACTAGTGGGGATGTGGCGTTTCTACGTCCTTCGATTCCAATTTATTTCACACTCTTTAAGGGATTCCAAGCTGGCTGTCTTTCATTCTGTAAACTACCACTGGGCTAAGCACATGCTTCCCACTCATCTTGTTGTTATCTAATCCTTCCTTTCTTTCTTTTCTTTCTTTTCCCTTCCATTAACTAATGTCTTACCAGTACAAGTTAAAAAAACAACAAACACAGACACCATTTATTAAAAAACCACGTTAAGAGTGGCATTCAAAAAATTATGGAGCTCTGTAAATGCTCATTTTTAACTTTCTTAATCAATCTTTTTAAGAATACTAGTCATTTTTTTTTCTCTCAGCAGATATATTGGGAGGGTGGTTTGATGATAAATAGAGAAGTGATCAAAAGACAATGCCATATATGGGACATGTGTTGGGTACAAAAAATAGCCGGGTGTCCATCGAGCAGATATGGAATCTGGAGGCAAAATTACTTAGATTGATTTATCAGGTGTCCTTTGATCCCAAGACAACTAAACAAGACTTCTCACCCGCTCTTTCTTGTACTATTTTATTTTAGCTTTGCGTGATGCATCGCAATGTTTCGTGGTCCTTGTGCTCCCTCACCTTCAGGCTCATATATATACTATACTAATTAATTTCTTGTGCTCCCACTGTTACTTCAACTCTTCAATTCAACCAACACATGTATATATATTGGTTCAATGTGAACCAACTATTATAATATAGTGAGCTTACTTGACTTCAATCGGAACTCAGAAGAAGTAAATTTGGAGTAGCTAAGGTAGCAGTATAAAACTAAATCGGGATCGGTGAGGCACTGACGAGGCAATATAAATTTTATATCCTTTAGGTGGTGTTGCATTTGGCAAAATAAAAACTCCTTAATTTACTTGTGTTTCACAATTGATGAAGAGAGAAACAAAAAGAAGAAAGAAAGAAGCTATCCCGGGCCACGGTAACGGAGGAAGTCATGTAAGACTTTTCTTCTGTTTACTGCAATGCGTGGAACACATGCATGTGGACATATATTCTATATATGCAGACTTTTAAGGAAATACGTGAAGGTGAGAATTTGAAAACAGATAGGGCTAGGGCAAAAGGAGATGAGACAATGTAGGATAAGGTCACGCGTTATGATATTGTCGTACCTCAAAAATGTAAGTGGGTGTGAATTAAGCACAAAAATAATTATGCTGAATTCCTTAGAAACCTTTTCTGATACAGCTAATTTAGGTCCAAATGGATCAAAATCATGTAAGATTGTCGCATATTTTGTAAGGGTTTTGTTTTTACTTCAGGCATCATCTTAATGCAATGAAAATAAATTACATAACGCATCATAATTGCTTTCACGCCTATAAAACCACTGTGAGCAATGGTGTTTGGTTATACATTTGAACTGAATTCCAAATTCATTGGCACAAACTCAAGCCTCTTACTATTAGTTTATTAGAAAACTCAAACCAAGCAATGTGAGACATGCGTCCTTTGAAATTAAAAAAATAATAATAATTACATACTTGTACTAGTTGGGGTTAGGAGGGTGTGGTGGTTCCACGTGGGTTATCCACAATGGTGGGTAGGGTGCAATTGCATGGTAGGATTTGGGTGGCATGGCTATATCAACGTTGAGGATTGAGAAAAGAGGTAGAATGTGAAGGGTAAGGGTTTACCAATTTCTACTTTTTCACATTAGATAATTGAATGCTAAGTATCTCAAAACAAGCTAATATAACCTAACTTCCTAAACAAATTTATTTGAATTGAGTTCGGACCATTTTTGGATTCAGTCAAAAATATCAATAATAAAAAATATAATATTACATTCATTTATTTAACGTTAGATTTGGATTGCTTTTGACTCACACAAATTAAAAAATAGTGTTTAATAAGTTAATTTGTTAATAAATGAGTATAAGTTATCAAAACATTAAAAAAAATAAAAATCCATTACACTGTTTGGCATAAATACTCTCTGAAATTTACTTGCGTTAAATAAATATAGTCAAGTAAATATATGCCAATGTTGATTTTTTGCGTCTAGATTTATAAGGAATGACTTATGACAATTTCTTTCTACACCATATCAATTTTAACTATCCTATCATTTTTTAAGATTTTTAAAATTAACCTTATTTTATATTTGAAAATCCAGAATAGTAAATATAATTTAAAAATAAAATAAAAATATACTCTGGACAAAAAAAATCCAAAACACAAAATTGAAAATGTATTTCAGATAAAAAATTCCAGAATTTAAAAATATTTCTGGATAAAAGGTTTTGAAAGTAATTTTTATTTGCATTCTCTTTATATTTAAGATTATTTTCGTCATTTTACATAGACATTTTTATCATTTTCAATAACAGATTGGGGATATGGTGAAGGAAGAATTTGCCATGACTGATTAGGCCTTGAGAGGCCCAAAATGAATACCACCACGCCATTCCAGTTTGAGCTTCCAGCAAAAAGTTTTTTGCTTCCTGCACCTTATCAATTCCAGAAGTGTATTCTTGAATTAGAAATCTGGAATTGAGAAATATGTTTCTGGAATAGATTGTTTTGGTTCCAAAAATAAAATTCTAAAATAAAATTGGAAAATCAAAATTTTATTTTAAAAAGAATACAAATAATACATATTTCAGAAAAATCATTTCAAAAAATTCTTCCAAAAACCTAATCCGAAAAGTTGTCCTGAATATCCAAATTCAAAATTATATTCTAAAATAACAAATTCAGGATATATTTTAACTTCCACTCCTACCATTTTTAAATATTAAATATTTTTGGGTATTTCTTATCAAAGATTTTACCTCGCAATTCCATTAAATGTTCCAAAAAGCAATTTTATTTTTCAGTTATCTTACCTGACTTTAGTATAACATTCTTGTGATGCATAATAAAAATTCAAGTTCTGTCACTAGATTATGTTTAAGCTAACTTATTTTTTTTGTTTTGTTTTATAATGGTGCAGTATATAAGAAGTTATAGGAAAAATTATCCATGTTCACCCATATGTGCTTTGAGGAAAAATTGCATGTTTTGAATTAATTTAATATTTTCTTACTTGCCTAGCCATAAGACTTTTATTTGATCCAGTGAGGGTCAATTCAATAGTGCAAATTCTAAACCGCACCCCAAATAAACTAGCAATTTTGTAATCCAAATAAATGGGATTTTTGTTTGCTTTACTTATTTCTTCCTCCACCTCCATAATTTCTTATTGCACCTCCATAAATCTCTTAATAACAAAATTGTCCTTCAGCCAAAGGTGCACTATATTTTTATTTTTATTTTCATTTTCGAATAATATAATCCTATACTCAAAATACAAACTTGTATTCCAAATTCTACAGTTTTGAAGTTTAAAATCTGAAAGAAGGAGAAGAGAGATGTTAATTAAGAAGATGAAGAAAAGGACAAAGTAGTCATCTTGTGTTTTTATGGAGGTGAAGGAAAAAATTTGCCTACTTAATAAGGTCTGAAAACACAAATTGGGTAAAAGAGTATGTTTTATCACCCCAATTTACAATAAGTGAGAGTCAAATTCTTCCTACATCCAACTTTTTTTGAACATGCATCCTATACATTTTTAAATTTTCAAAAATTCCCTTCATTTCATAAATGAAAATTCAGAATTAAAAAAAAATATATTCTAAAAAAGTAAACCTGAAATGGATAATTGTGTTCCAAAAATAAAATTCGAAAATCAAAGTTTTATTATTAGAAAGTCAATTCCATAATGCAAAAAATACTTTCCATTTTTTTTTTACATAATAAAATAAAATTTAAAAACATATTTGGGACAAGGAATTCCAAAATCCAGAAAAGTGATTTGGAAATCCAAATCCAAAAAAGTATTCAAGAAAAAGAGTTCTAAAATTCTATTTCTATTCACACTCCTCTTTTATTTCAGAGCATTTTTGTCATTTTACATAAAGATGGGTACAATCAAGCCTTCAGAATCGAAGAACTCAATATATAATTGAAAATAATGAAATTATTATTTTTTATAAATTTAAATTAATTTATCTATAAACTAAAAAAATTAATAAATGTATACAATTTATTCTCGAGATTATTTTATACATAAACTAATTATAATTAATGAAAAAGTGGTTTTTTTCTGTGCTAGAAGTTCTCCTAGGAAAATTTATCTAAATATACCTTAATATACTATAAAAGAACGACGACAATATTAACTATTGATTGTCAAATATTAATTGAATGATACAGATTAAGAAATGTGTACAAAAATTTAGTAACTAAATGATCATTAATTAATTTTAACATTTTACAATCTACATATAGGCGTTAAAGGTACTTCCTGGTCAATTTTACATTATTTACTTTAAAAAATAAAATCTAAATCAAACAAGGCAGAATTGATTTTTGTAAGGGTGATAATCAATCCAAATCCAAATAACTGGATTGAATTTTCAAATTTAAATATTTTCTTAAAAAACAATTTGAATTTTTATAAATCTAAAATATTTAGATTAAATTTTAATTTATATTTTTTATAAAAGCAATTTCAATTGGATTTTAAACTCACATTCATATTTTTTTACAAGAAAAATATATATTTTTAAAAATAATTTTAAATTTAAATCCATATTTTTAAACTAACTATTTCATATAATACACTAATATGTAAACAAACATTGTATACACATTAAAGAAATATAATAAAATTATAAATTAATAATACTAAATAATAAAGATACATATTATATACGTTTTTTAATATTCAAAATACACCTATCTATAGAACCATCCAAATGTCCATATAATGTACATTATAAAAACTATGATTATTAAAATGTTCATATACTAACGGATTAAAGATATTAACTATTTTCTTATGACATGTATTTTGTGGTATTTGTATATTTTCACAAAACTTCATGCTTATAAAAACTAATAAGTCAACCTTTGCACTTTGTATTCAACACCATGAATAAATAAAAATGTAAAAAAAAAAGTGAACTTATTTACTTCATGTGATTCAAAATCATTGGTGAATCATAACATCTCAACCTCAAAGAAATCAAGTTGTGGTCATGAAGTAAATATACTATTTAAGATAAATGGAGGTTGATTCGGTAACATCTTGTAGCGAAACCAACTCTATAATAAATGAAGAATTTATCACCACTTAATACATATTTAGTTATAATATCACTACAATAATTGAAACATCAACATATTGTGGTAAACACATTGAAACTCTTCAAAATCTTAGTCTAACAATGATGCTAAGTGTGTATCTTTTTGCTAATCTTGTGTACAAGTAAATGCCTCGACCTTTTGATGTGATAAAGAGTTACTATATGGATCAAACATTTTTCCTTTTGTGCTAAACGCAGACTCAGGATGCTATTGAAGAAACATGCATAACTAATAACTCTTGTGATATGTTTAAATGAATTGGAAATATACATGAATTAATTTTCCACTAATCTAAAATATTCAAATTTACATTTGTGTCAAGCTCTTCCTCTAAATACTTTTGAAGCTCAAATTTATTTGAAAAGGTTAACCCTGTTGTTTGAAAAAAATTATTGCAACCATATGGATCATTCATATAATTAGACATCTCAACATGTGTTTGTTGTGTGTCATTTTTTGCTTCCCCTTCTTTACTTTTATATTCATCAAACAACAACTTTAAATAAATATCAAATTTTAACTTTAACACACATTTGTTGTTTGTTTATTATGGATAAAATTTTTATCAATTGTTGAATCCGTATATCTCATTTTACATCTAAGGTTTAAAGCAATAATAATTAGCAACAACATATTCAACTTGTCAGGTTCACGCTAATATTTCTCAAATTTTTTTCTATTTTTCCAATCATCTTAAATGTAACACTACTTGTGTTGTTAGACTTAAGCAAATGATTGATCTCATTCAAAATTCCTATAACGACTAATATTTACATAATATTAGTAACATAAAAAGTGCTAGAGATGCGAAAAGGTGCTTTATAAAAAATGCTCAAAAAAGGTAAAATAGACTCAACATACTCTCAAACTTCTTAAGAAGGTAAACTAATCCATTTTCCTAACTTCTTCACATATTTTGTATCAGGAAACTCATGCGCTCATCAAATAATTTTTTATACTTGAAAGCAACTTCTAATATCAAATAAGTTGAATTTTTCCTTGAATTTAGAAGGAGATTATAACAGATTCTTAAAATGGAGTTGTAAATATCGTTTAGCTCATTATTCACAATTAAGTTCAAAATACTATCAAGATCAAAACATGATTCAACCCTTATTCATGCAAGCACTAGTCAACAAACTTAGTCATGGTTATCCTGTATACCTTTTACTTGATGAAAATTCAAAATATTTTTATGTAAATTCTAATAATTGTCAATAAAGTGGGTTGTCAAACATATATAACTTTGATTTTAAGACGAAGTTCATGTATCAACAACCAGACAAACTCTTTTACAATGTTGAGAAAGAAACTTGTTCACCATTCATTGCATTCCATCATGTTACAATATTCCATGATAAGGTATGACATTATGAGATCTTAAATCTTGGTTACAAAGCATTTCAGTACCCTCTAAAAGCAAGATGCTCTACAAATAAAAAGGAATGTTCAAATTCCACAAATAGTTTTACTAGTTCTTCTTGACAAGATTTGCGTTCAAATTTACCATAAGAATGATAGTCAATATTTCCATCAATTGTTGATGCACTTACTTTTTGTCTCTTGTTTTCTTCTTTATTAGGGCTATTTGGACATCTCAATTACATGATTACACATTAAATGCACTTAAAGACCTGGATAGTGGCAACTTAGAAGACATTTTACATAGAAAAACAAGTCAATTCCATGAAAAAATGATTTCAAAGATTGGTTAAGATTGTAATTTTACTCATTTTCCTTCACCAAAACAAGCCAGAACCTATTGTTTGTTGAGATCTCAAACCATCCAACATTTGCATAAATAAGAATTACATGAATATAGTCAGTAATGTTAATCTTACACGTTTAGTCCATTTTTCTGTAACTGACATAATAATACGTGACTTCGACTATTGGAAATTGAAGAAATGAGAAACAAAACAAAATGCGAAGAAGTAACATTCAAATAAATTGAGATTCATGATTCACAATTGGATTTACCTTTCAATCATAAATTAGGATTTATTACATTAAAATCTAGGAATCAATTAGAGAAAAAAAATGAAAATATGTTTATACTCCTTTGAACCTAACAAAATTTGGATTAAAATTTCAGAATTTTTAACTTTTAAAGTCAGTTTAAATAAAATAAAAATTCAATTTAAAAAAGTTAAAAGTATATGAATTAAAATAAAAATAAGATTTAAATAAATGAATTTTTAATAGGTGTACAATATATTTTTTTGCCCACTCATAAATTTTTGTTTAAATACACCAAGTATAGCCTAACACAAATAATCAATGATGATAGACATCCTAGTCATTAAAGAAAAAAAATTCATAAAAATATGCTATGCTGGGCAATGGTACGAATGAGTATGAGTTTATAAAGCCTTTTAACGTAAAGAACAAGAGAATCTCTTTGAGAAATCTCCATTTAAATTTTTCCACATTAGCACATTTGTATTTGCTAAATCCATAAACAAAATAAAGAAAGGGATGCCAACCTAGCTAAGTATTAATTATGGAGAGAGAGGTGTTAAATAACTTGGTTGATTAGATTAAAAGCTAATAATAAAAAGATTACAAGTGTATCATCACACTACTAGGCAGAAAAATCTGAACATAAGAAAAACCAAAACGGTTGTCATTGACCAACCCACCATTTTTATGGTGAAATATTTAAAGAAAAGAATTAAAGTTTATCAGAAACGAGATGAAGTGAAGTGAGTAGTGATGGGAGAGTAGAATGCAAGAAAATGGGGGTGTTGATTAGGTTGGGGGAGTGGTGACGTGTCCTTCCCTTTAATACAAGGAAGCGAGAGTGACATCACCAATCATTCGAAGATACTCAAAACAACTCTCACTACTCTTTTTTTCTCTCAAATTCTCAAATCTCACTCCTACTTGGATGCTTCTATTCTCTTTCTCTTACAAAAATTCTCGCTACACTTTGCATTCTGCATTCCCAATTCCTCCGTAATGGGTAAAGGTGGCGGCTGTGTTCCCAGCAAGAATAAGCCTCTGCCGGTCGCCGACGAAACTCCTACTCACTCTGCCCAACCTCCCTCGCTCCCGGCGAGCCACCACGAGACTGGACCCGACGCGCCGCCTCGGGAAGCGCCTGCGAATGCCTCGTCGGTCCCCAGCGCTGCGAAGTTGAAGATCTTCATCGTGTTCTATTCGATGTACGGGCACGTGGAGGGGTTAGCCAAGAGGTTGAAGCGAGGCGTGGATGGCGTCGATGGTGTGCAAGGGGTTTTGTATAGGGTTCCGGAGACATTGCCGAGTGGGGTGCTGAATCAGATGCGGGCGCCGCGCATAGACCAGACCATACCGGAGATTGCGCCTGCGGATTTGGCGGCGGCGGATGGGTTGCTGTTTGGGTTCCCGACGAGGTACGGGTCCATGGCTGCGCAGATGAAGGCTTTCTTTGACTCCACTGGGAATTTGTGGAAGGAGCAGAAGCTCGCCGGGAAACCCGCTGGGTTCTTTGTTAGCACTGGTACTCAAGGAGGAGGCCAAGAAACTACAGCGTAAGAATTCTTTTTCTTTTTTCATTTTTCATTTTTCATTTTTCGTTTCTTGTTCGTTCTTGGTTTTGTGAATGTCGGTTCAATTTGGACCTTAATCGATGGATGGCATGTATTGTCTTAATTTTACAGATTGTATGGAAAATTGAGTTAGTAGAATCTTTTTTCAATGCATTAATTGGTGTCCAAGACGTTGATTTCTATTGCTTAATGGGATTGTGTGGGAGGTTCATTTTCAAGATGAGTGATGTTTTTCAGTTTCTGGTCTTTAATTTACGAGGAGCTTTCTTCAGGGGTCTCAAACAGTTATCTTAGGTTTTCAGCTGCTCAATTGATGAGTAAATATGACTCAAGAAAGTCTCATTTTACTCTTGAGTTCGTGTGTGCTTCTTGTTATTTATGCTTCATACTATATCTAGATTGTCAAGTACCTACCAGCCTGATGAATTTCAGTTATAATGTGGGGATGATATCTAAATTCTAAAGATTGTTACATAAAGTTTAGGGTACTCTGCAGATTACAGTTTGTTAAGGAATAAACTCATTGTGGTAAACTTTTTTTCTTTTAAGTTTTCCGTAGATGAAGAGAACAATGTTTCCACTCCTTCCTATTCATTTAGATGATGAATGAAGTAACTCTACTCTCTGGAAGACAGACAAATAAGTCAAAATTGAATGTGAACTTGTACAGAGGTTTTGATGATGGAGATCGCATATTCTTCTTTACATGAAACTGATTTTATTATACCTGATGATGGAAAATGCAACGGTTTGTTAGATAATATTGCTTGAAAAGCAACATAAAAAACTGGAATGCTTTTTATTGCAGTTGGACGGCAATCACTCAGCTGGCACATCATGGAATGCTTTTTGTTCCTGTTGGATATACATTTGGACCCGGAATGTTCAAGATGGATTCCATTAGAGGGGGTTCTCCATATGGTGCTGGAGTGTTTGCTGGTGATGGCACAAGAGAACCAAGTGAAACAGAGCTCGCTCTTGCAGAGCATCAGGGCAAGTATATGGCTGCTGTAGTCAAGAGGCTTGCCCAGTCGTGATGGTGTTTTCATAATTTCATTCTATTCTTGTTGGTCATTTGTATTTTTTGACCTTTCTCTGTAGTCAAATTGGTTCTGGCATTTTACCATTGCATTGTGAGGAGGAATTACAGTCTGTTCCACTATTGATTCTATTGGGGTTGGGGATTCCCCTGTTGTTCTGGTCTGCATTGTTTCTGGAAGCTGTAGATGTTGATAGATTTACGTCAAATAATATTTGTGAATTTGTGTATCTTCTTTTTTCAATTCTTTCTGTGTGCCTTTATACATGAATGTGTATTATGACACGTGGTTATTTGCAGTGTCGATGATTTTCTTAATTTCCTTGTTACATAAGCAATTTAATTATGTAACTAGATAGATACTTGCACTAATCTTGTTAAACCTCTCCAAGGATTTGTAGTTTACAGTGTGAGGGTGAATTTGGGGTGTCAATAACAGGACCATGACAGCTGTTGACACTAAAATTAACCTAACTAAAGTTGATCAAATAAAGCCGGAGATGCGAACATATACGATCGTTGGGCCTAATTAATTGTATTGTGAGAGATAGTTGCACGAAATCATAAACACATGAACGTGGACCCACAAATTCGGATTTATGCACCCCACTCATTTTACTCTTTCTCTTTAGTTTCTTCATATTTTAGTCCTTTCCAACCTATCTTTTAAATTCACCCGTTTCAATATCTTTTTCATATTTTAGTCGTTTATTGCAATTCATTTATCGTTTTTCGCTGAGGACTTGCGTAAACGTAGCTTCGATTACTCACACTGCTACTAAAAAAACTCTTCTGGAGTAAATTGAATGAATACCAACCATATTAAGAAATAATATTTCATCCTCCACGAAATCATCTGAATGGAATCTGATTGATTCATCGAATTACAGGATTTATTTCATAATCTTCTAAGTAATTTTTTTTATAAAAATAAAGTAAAATAAATTTGGAATAAATTAAAACTAACTTATATAGGATAAAAATATAATTTTAGTGAAATTAGAGCATTTACAAATCAACTTCTACATATGTTAGCCATAACTTGAAAATGCTATTTATTTTATTTTATTTTGAAGTGAGGTACGCAATAATTTTTACTCACTTTAACATTCTTTTACAAATACCATCTTAACACATTAAAATCTTTGGCAGTATCCTATCAAAGTTTGACTCACAATAATTTATCAGAATTTTTTCGACTTTGTTTCAAATATTTCTCACTCACATAATTTATTATTGTTAATTTTAAATTAAAATCATATTATATTTCTTAAATTATACTAATTTTCTAATTAAATTATTGAAATGTTGTTGTTACGAGTTTGCTGCATTATTTATAAAATTTAAATAAATATAATTTTATTTTGTGCTCTATCAAATCTATTATGCATAAAAATATCATTGTTATAATATCTTCAAATTTAAATAAAATGAAGTATGATTTTAATACTAATTTAGCTATTACAAATATGACAAATGATTTTGAATTTATATATTTAAGTAATTATGCATCAAATATTTACCTCATAAATGTAATCAGTTTTTTTGTAAAAGAATTTAATAAGTTAAAATACTAATTTATAATTTAAAAGAAACTAAAATAATTAACAGAGCATACTAAAGTACTTATAGTAATAAAAATTAAAAAATAATTGTAAAAAATATAATTTTGTTTATTGTATTTTGTAAAATCCATAATGTCGATCTCTATTTTTCATAATTATAATATTTACATTTTACAAAGTCCATAAATTTTTTCAAAATATAGGAACGAAACTTACCTAAGATAAAAACTCAATCAACATTTAAATTCTGTATAATACTGAAAACAAAATTACAACTAAGAAAAATGAAAAGGTATTACCAATTTACCATTCATTTCGTAGGAATTTGATGGGTCCCTGATTGAAGAGGTGCAAACGGCATAGCATAGTCGCTCTCTATATAAACCCAACCGATCAGAGTTAGTTGTATTGCAGTAGCTCAGGACTATAAGCAGAGAGATTACGCAAAATCAAGAGAAAGAAAATGGAAGACACACTTTCAGGGTTGAGGTCTTTGATGGCTACTCACTCTCCTCCACTCGATGCCTTAGTTGTGCCGTCTGAAGATTATCACCAGGTGCATAATTCTATCCCTGTAATATGAGTAGATCCGAAATGTTCACTTTTCTCGATTATTTTCTCTAATCCTATGGATCTTTCCTTTTTAACTTGATATCGCTTCTACTATGGTGTTTTGAGTTTGCAGAGCGAATACGTATCTGCACGAGACAAGCGCCGCGAATTCGTTTCGGGCTTCACTGGAAGCGCTGGTTAGTCTCTGTCTTTTTTCGTTCTGCTTTGCAGAGCTAATCGATGATTTTCCGTTCTGCTTTCTTTCTTTATTGTTGTAGCTTCCTTCAGTTTTGTTTAGGGTTTAGGTCGCGTCCTATTTTCGTTTCACTGCCATTGTTCCAACGTTTCGCATAATTGTGAGAATTATTTTTATAATATTTTTAAAGAATTACGGTTTTTTTCTTGTGTCGTGTCTTCATGTTTCATTTTTTTAATGTCATTAAGGCTTAGCACTCGTAACGAAGAACGAAGCGCTGCTTTGGACGGATGGAAGATATTTTTTGCAGGCTGAGCAAGAGCTTAGTGCTCAGTGGAAGCTAATGCGTATCGGTGAAGATCCTTCTGTAGATATCTGGATAGCTGATGTGAGTGACCTTGCACTAGATACAAATAAATATATATATATATATATATGTGTGTGTGTGTGTGTGTGTGTGTGTACGTATATGTCTATGGGGAATTCTTTATGGTGTACAATATATATACGGCATGGTGGGTGATGTGCGTACAATATCTATAACAACCTTAGTTTCATTTCACACACACAGGTGCGGAAATCAGTATATTGAAGGTCGATTATGCGTCATGCACTCTACCCCACTAAACTCTCATCTTTCTTCCGCCATTGTTGATAAATGCATGACGAGAGTAATTTTGGGCATCACTGAACCCAATTATTGAAACCATCCTCAGTATTTTTATTGTCAGTTTTAAAGCTGCTAACACTTCGCATTTTAAAGATATGTAAGGCACAATTTTAAGTTTCAGCATGAGACACAATCTTCAACTTCAGAATGAGGCAAAATAATATTATGATTTACCCATGACGTGACAGCATTTGAAATTATTGGCTTAGTAAATTTAGAACCTAGCACTTAACACTTGTACATTCTTTATATCTTCATCACATTGTTGCTGTTAGCAATAAGCTTAAAAATATGAAGCATTTCTTATTAGGAAGGACATTCCTATATAGTTATAGCTGTCTGGTTTGCATTAAGCATAATACAATCTATTTTCAGTTGCATTTGATTGATTTATCATCATGTCTAAAACTGGCAGGAGAAAGCTATAATTTGGTTGACTTACCCAGTTCCACGTTATTAACCAATACAGAAACACATTTTCATAATTTACACATCTAGACAGCCTAACAACATGTAATCATGTATTGTTCAGGAAGAGCTGACTAGCCTGCACTTGCATTAACACTCTTAAAAGAACGGGTTGTATATATTATTTTACTGTGGTATATCTATACTGATGAGTCTTTCCTTTCTCTAGAACTTGCCAAAAGAAGCATTTATTGGGGTTGACCCTTGGTGCATTTCAATCGATACTGCTCAAAGATGGGAGCGAGCTTTTTCTGAAAAACAGCAGAAGCTGGTCCAAACCACAAAAAATTTGGTAGATGAAGTTTGGAAAAATCGACCACAGGCAGAGATTAATGCTGTTATTGTACATCCACTGAAATTCGCAGGTCGCTCTGTTGCAGATAAGTTAAAAGATTTGAGAAAAAGGCTTCTGCAAGAGCAAGCCCGTGGTATAATTTTCACAGCACTTGATGAAGTAAGTGCATCTTCTGATACACTATTATATCATCATCTTTTCCCCTGACACAAAGGCTCTCTGCTCTGAGTTTGTGGATGCTTTATGCCGCACTCAGTTTTCATACCTTTTAAGAGTATTTCTTTAATTTGTAACTTTGTTTTGAATAATGTGGCTACAATATAGGTTGCGTGGTTATATAATATTCGTGGAAGTGATGTGGACTACTGTCCTGTTGTTCATGCGTTTGCTATTGTGACAATCAATACCGCTTTCATTTATGTAGACAAGCGAAAGGTTTCTGTTGAGGTTAGTTTGAGTAATTTCTGTCTCATCAGCTATGAATGTATTCCAGACCAGGTTATCAAATCACAATTTAAGTTGTGAATTGTCAAGCTAATTTTTAATTTGTGAATTGTAATTCATTATTTATATTAAATTTGAAGATTTTGAGACACCACAAAAAGTAGTTTGAACTGTATAATGTAAAAGTGCTGAGCTCAATGTAACAGTTTCAAATTTGAAATTGACAAAATAGCTCAACCATAAGTCTCAACACAATCATTACTCATAACTGAGTATGTGAAGCCTCAATTCAGAAGAATGAAACAAATCAATGGAAACAGCCAAATAGAGCCTACAGACTACATCACATGATTATGTGAAGACTCTTGGTTTAGAAGGTTGAAAATAAAGAAGTAGAATAATCAAATAGGTTGAATGCTATAGCTCTCCTCCATGTTCATTTCAGTAAAATTGACTTATGCAAGTTTAAAATATATTTTAGAAAAGCTTACTTGAGAACTTCTGCAAATTAGCTTATACATAAACCAATCTTAGCTTATTAAGGAGAAACTATTTTTATTTTTGTTATTCTATTTAACCAATTTTAGCTTATGGAGGAGAAACTCGTTCTAGTTTTTCTTATTCTACATTCCTATAAGTGTTACCAAAAACATGCTTTATATCAAGTTGCTCCTGTTTCTTTATATAATCTATTCATTAGGCTCAATACTTCTCATCTTAACCAATCAAAGGGTACATTTCATGATCAAATTAAATGAGTTTTATTTACATTGAAATACTAAGAAAGGTCTTTTTGGAGAGTATTACTTTGGCTCATGATCTATTTATCCTGACATTGGGAGGGGAAACATTGGAGAAATTAAAACTCAATAAAAAAATTGTGATTTGTGCCAGGTTCAAGCTCATTTAGTGGAGAACGAGATTGAAATTCGAGAGTATACAGATGTAAGCTCTGATGTTACATTGCTTGCAACAGATGAGCTTGATACTTTATCTACGGTCAAGAGAGTAAATGGTGGACATCAAGCAGAAGAAAATAGCAACCTCATATGGGCTGATTCAGGTTCATGCTGTTATGCACTGTATGCAAAGTTGAACCCTGATACAGTTTTGTTGCAGCAATCACCTTTGGCTCTTGCAAAAGCTTTAAAGGTTGTATTTTTTTTTCATCTTAACAAAGGTCTTTGGCTTTAGCTCAGAAGTTTAGTGTGGACCTTTTTCAAACCAACCTTGCACAAAAAATTTAGGAAGTGTGAATTGGATTCACATATATGGATGAATGTATCCAGGATTGCTAACAGATTTTATGTCACTTAAGTTTATTATTTTAGGAGGAAATTAAGAAAAAAAAGTATCAGCAGCAGTTGATTTAATAACAAATAACAAATTATATCGTGGAATTTTTTTCCCCATTTCAGCACTCAACATAGCTTATGTTTTTATTACTCCAATACTTTCAGAACTCGGTGGAATTGGATGGTTTGAAAAAGGCGCATATTCGTGATGGTGCAGCGGTCGTGCAATATCTTGTCTGGCTGGATAAGAAGGTTTGCATATTTGGATCCTATGTCTCAGAATATGTTCATTTTTTGGATGAGAACAGCCATGTTTTTTCATTCTCTTCTCTTAGTTTTATATTTTTATTCCCTCATTTTATTTAATCTACTTAAAATGCAACATGTTATGACTTCTGAGGCATAGGATAAGATACACAGGCTTGGTTCAATGTGCAGATGCAGGATGTTTATGGAGCTTCTGGATACTTTTTGGAGAAGGATTCTGTGAAAAAGGAGAAGCAGTTGTAAGTTTCTTAAATTTGAACTGTACTCATCTCTAACATGCTTATTATAATACACATTTGTGGAAGCTGGGAAAAGGTTGACAAGTTTTATTTGTGAACAGGGAAATCATGTCAGATTAAAATTTCCTCTATAAAGCTTTTGGCAAAATTAACATTATGAAATAAGAGTTATTTTGACCTTTGTTAAAGTAGGTTTTAAAAGATCACTGAGGATGTTTATAGTCTGGCCATATCTTTCACAGTAATTAGCTCCATATGCATCAGTAAAAAGCTTAATCATAAGGTGACTTATAGATATTTGTTTTAACTTTGGCAGGCAGTCCTTGAAATTGACTGAGGTGACTGTAAGTGACCAGCTTGAAAGTTTCCGAGCATCCAAAGAGGTGGAGCTAACTAAACATTTAAGTGCTTATTTGGATAGACTTTTCTAGAAAGTTTTGAACTAAAAATAATGGATACGTGTAGTTCCTAAAATTGTGTATTTCCCTTGATACATTTTTAGGCTTTGTTATGCACTATACTATATGTTCCTCCCTAGAATCTGTTCAACCCACTGTATGCTGGGTAATGACTGATGACTGACCTTCCCAAGTATTTCTGCATATTCTGCATATAAGCTGGACTTAAAATGTTGTGAACTGTTTGGTATGTTATATGTAGGAAATAGGGATCACATTTTTTCTTGCAACTTCATTTTCGTGAGCACACAATGCCATGGATTTGAAGGGAATGAAAATAATGAGGAAGATTGTTTTTTTCCTATGAACTTAAATGGAACATGAATGCCTTAAAGTTTATTTTTAGTGAAGAGAGTATGCAAGCCTATATGTAATCCTAAGTTTTCTTACCCCTATTTTCAGCATTTCAAAGGATTGAGTTTCCCAACTATTTCGTCAGTTGGCCCAAATGCAGCTATCATTCATTATTCTCCTAAGGCAGAAGCATGTGCTGAACTTGATCCAGACAAAATTTATCTCTTTGATTCTGGAGCCCAGGTCTGTCTTATCCTTAGCAACTTGTAGCACGGACATTTTTTGTGAATTTTGTTGTTTTTACGTTTTGCAAACGTGATCTCTACCTCTGTATATTGATAACTGGTGGTTTCTCTGAAGTATCTAGATGGAACAACAGATATTACACGAACAGTTCATTTTGGGAAACCTTCAACTCATGAAAAAGCGTGTTACACAGCAGTATGTGCCCTTTTTTCTTTGCTGTTTTTGCAAGTTACATAGTTTCAAAACTATAATTATGAATCAATTACACACGGTTTTATTTCTGGAAATAGAAAGAAAGAAAATAGGATTAAAGTACCAAATTTTCAGAGTTTGTTTGAGATGGAGATATAAGAAAGAGGGAGCCTATTTCTTGTTGGACCCTGAAGGAAACCCTTCCCTCCCAAATTGATCGGGGAGTGGGAGAAGATCTCACTTTTTCAAAAAAAGAATTCGCTTTAGTTTCTTAAAATACACTAATTTATAGTGTAAAAATAATTGAATAAAAATCAGTCCCTACTTTTTTCCAAGTGATAATGGTGTTAGATCTCTGCTGAGTTGGCTAACACTGTTATACCAACATACTAGGGTAGGGACTGATTTCTGAACTATTTTTTTTATTTGTAGTGAACATAATATGTTCAATGCAGGGTCCGAAGCAATATAGGGGTCCAATTTTTAATTTAACCATCATTGAATGTCAAGTTTCTATCCCTGAATAGAAAATCAAGTTGACATAGGGAGCAAATTTTAAAAGTAGTCTTTTTCCTTTGTTAAACTTTTTTTAGTCAGGGAAGTGTTTTATTAGTGTATAATATTTTGTAAAGTTACACACTTATTTGTCAGCAACCAGATCACACAATCATATTCTGTAGTCATCCACTGTTATATTACGTTGCCTGATTTGCTAAACATTTTGCAGGTACTAAAGGGTCACATTGCTCTTGGAAATGCTAGATTTCCTAATGGGACAAATGGTATAAAATAAATTTACCAACTTAACTGTCAAATTCTGTGAAAAATTGAGACAGTTTCCATCTCACATACAATAACTTGGCAACTTTGTTTTGTTTCTTTCAAATACTTTTAGGGCATGCTCTTGATATTCTTGCTCGAATTCCTTTGTGGAAAGATGGTCTTGACTATCGGCATGGTACTGGTCATGGAATTGGGTCCTATCTCAATGTTCACGAAGGTATTATATTGAGGAACTACCACTATTTGTTTCTTGCTTATTTTGATTCCATATTCTAGTTTTTTCCTTTTCCCCAATTCAATACAAAATTAAATTAATCTAATGTAAATTCCGCAGGACCTCACCTAATCAGTTTCAGACCACATGCTCGAAATGTACCATTGCAATCTTTTATGACTGTCACAGATGGTTAGTATCATTATATCATAGCAGACCATGAAATTGTGATTACCGCATTATTTGTCTATTATTATTATATTTGATTGTTCTGAATCATTTTCAAAGACCAGAATTGTTCGATTGTAATTGAATGCACGTTATAAATGTTGCATCGAATTTGTTTTTCCAGAGCCTGGTTACTACGAGGATGGAGCGTTTGGGATAAGATTGGAGAATGTGCTTATTGTCAAAGACGCTGATACAAAATTCAATTTTGGTGATAAAGGTTACTTATCGTTTGAGCACATTACCTGGGTAAGTCCTAATATGTGTACTTGTTTGTCTTCAATTTATTTGCGTGGGATGTTTATTTTGAATTATGTAAAATGCCTTTGCACTTAATTATTCAATTCTTCAGATTTTAATTCAACTGAACTAATTAGTGCTTTAATGCAATTTCATGATTATTGTTTTTGTTATTAATGTTGTTATTATTTTAAGATGCTTATAACAGAAATCTGTTATAATTGTTAGCTTTATTACACTTGATTGCATCAAAATTTCTATTTGCGTTTAAAACTCTGCTACAAATTTATTTTCCTTGTTACCTATCTCTGAACTTTGTTTTAGGCTGGTAGTTTTGGACCTTCGGTATTGTATAATTTAATTTAAAACTGGAGAATTTTCCATGATTACAAAACAAGTGATATTTAAATAATTCAACTGTCTGTTACTGACAATATAATACTATTTCTAATGGTATTTCATAAGTGTTTTGTGTTTCTTGTCCAGGCACCATATCAAGCGAAGTTGATTGACCTGAAACTTTTAAGTCCTGACGAGATAAATTGGCTGAACTCTTATCACTCCACATGTAGAGATATTCTAGCGCCATATTTGGATGAAGTTGAAAGTGCTTGGCTGAAGAAAGCTACTGAACCTATAGGTGCATGATAAGTTAATAACTTACGTTGCTTCAGCGTTATTTTTATGGCCATTTTCTTCCGTATCCCTATTATACTGTAATCTAGATTTTAGATGCATTGAGATGCCTATTCCTTCGAATCAATATGCAGCGTATATCAATTCTGCATATTTAGAATGTTAACTGTCTATCCATTCGGCATTCCTGCATCGGCTCTTTTCTTTTTCCTTGTATTGTAAATAAGTCGGATCTTGTACCTAAAACTCATGAACCACTAGTACAGATGAAAGTGAACGGAATTTCATTTTACCATTTTTATCACCAACCATTGGTTTTCTGGCCACATAACATTTCCTCAGTCTCTACCGTTTAGGAAAATACCTGAAGATAAATTCGTATTGAGAAAATACATTTTGAACTCGTCTAAGAATTAGTGATAAATGCATTTTGTCTTCAAATATTAATGAAAAGTTCTACAACATCATGTGATAGTTTTTCTCAAAGAACACGCTAGTTATTGCAGACGAGAAGAGATGATGTTGAACACTTTCATCTTGATCCACAAAGAAATTTTGATAATCTTATGTTAAATGAAAACGATTGTTTTTTCTCTTTTTCTTTCAAAAATATCATTCATCTATTTGGGCCAGATTTTATTTTTGTATATTTTAGACTTTTGTTGATACTCTTAGTATGCTAAATCAATTTGAACTGCTAATAGATGATGTAATCAATGAAAACATGATTTAATTATCAATAATAACTTCTTGTATGAAGATCAAATTGTTTGCGCCAGATACAATTACATGAGTTAACCCAAAAAAGTAACTAAACACTTATAAGTTTTTTTTTTTTACAATTGTGGTGTCGAAATTATCAGTAGACATAATTTTAGAAAATTACATCAATGTGTAAATCATGTTTTGTGGACAACTTTATATAAGGAAAGTGCACACAAAATGAAATGAATAATAGAAGTTGTGGAAACATAAGACGATTTTGGTTGAAAACTTTAAATTTAATATGTCGAACTTACTAAACATGATATGATAATTGGGTGAAGTCTTGGAGAAAAACAATTTCTTTATATTATATTTATAAAAGAAAAGTTGTGCACATAAAGTATAAGTTAAGTGTAAAACTAAATAAGTAAAATACGATTTCATTTGTTTAATTTTGTACTGAAATCATAATTTATGTACATGATTTTAATTAAAATAATGATATGATAATTGGGTGAAGTCTAAAGATAAAGACAATTTTTTTGTGTTATATTTATAAAAGGAAAAGTTGTGTACATAAAGTATACGTTTATTGTAAAATTAAATAAGTGAAGTAGAATTTTATTTGTTTAATTTTGTATTGAAGTCGTAATTTATGTACGTGATTTCTGTGTAATTTGTTTTGGACATTCTTAAGTCATGTCTTTAATGTCTTTTATATATGTGTTTCATTTTTTTAAATTTTTTTTTTTTATTTGTTATATGAATTTATTATTATGTTATTTTAAAAAATTAAATTAAATTAATTTATATTATATAATTATGTTTTTATATTAATATACTATTAATGAAAAGTAGTTAATTATTAAAAACACACATATATATAGTGATTTAATAAATAATAATAATTATTATTATAAGAAAAAATAACATATATTGATTGATTTTTTTTTGAAAAACAAAAATTATAAGAAAAAAAATTAAAAATATGAAAAATAATAAAATTATATTGAAGAATTCAAATGAAGTGATTTATTTTACTTTTTGTTTTTCTAATTAAATATTTAAAATTTTGTTATTATTTTTTGTGTGATGTATTTAATAACTTGTTTGATAGAATTATTAAATATTTAAAATTTTCATAAGTTTGTCATTTTGTAGCTTTGTTTGATTGAATTAGATTTTGAATAAACATAAAGTTGAATGCATGATATTTGTTGTGTAAAAATAAAATAAATAAGAGTATTAAATTATGTAAACAAATTTAAATAAAGTAAGTAAATATTACAATAAATAACATTTTATTGTTTATCTGGAGAATCTCTATGATAAATTTTATTTTGATAATAACAATATTTTTTTAACATATTTGAAATTGGTTTATTTAGTTCGTTATGAATACGATTAATAGTTGGTTTTCTTAATTTCTCATGTGGTATTAGGTATAAAATTCAGTCTCATATAAATAAATCAATAATTCTTATTTTAAATGGGAAGAGGTTGAGTTTCATAAACTTGTAAACATTATGCAGACTTTAGACTCAATTAACAAACATCATTAATTTTAAATTACAACACAAATAAATGATAATAACATAAGGACAAAACAACCAAAGAGCTTGAAATTCTAAATAATCATACTACTAATAGTTTAATTTAACCGTCTATGACAAAAACTTGATTTCCAAGTTGGAGAATCACTATTTCTTGAACATCAAATTCTAATTTTTCTTATACATGACACGTGCTATATTTAATTCCAAACTTCCTTAATTTTGAAAGATTTTCAAAGTATCATTTTCCTCATCAAAGTATGGTGCCTTGAGGTGTGGGAAACATAGTTTTGAAGAAATTGTGATACTTGTTGATGCACGTGACTAGCCTAGTTAAATTTAATGTCATTGGCCCAGTCTGATTTAATGGCATTGGCCCAGTCTGATTTAATGGCTTTGTCTTGTCCAGAGGCTGATTCATCATCCCAATGTCTTCTAATTTATCTTTTCAGATACATTTATTCATCATTATAAATATTTTTCTAAGAGAACTAATTACAGTAGTTGAGTTTGTCCTTAGAAACTGCTACACATTCATGCACTCTAAATTCAAATTATTGACTCAGGATATGATTTTATCAGATTCAAATTTAAGCGCTTTGATATTCAATCATCAGATGCAAATTTGCAATTGTAGTTCTTGGTGAAGTCATTTCTAATACGAGTTATAGTTAAAAAAATTACAAATAATTTGATATAGTAAAACTATTTTATATAAAAGAAAACTCGGTTATATTAAATTTTGATTACTTATAGTCTAAGTTTCTACATATCCAAGATGCAGATAGAGCCTCTGATTGAAATTTAAAACTTTTTTTTCTCTAATCACAATTTGTGAGATATTTACGATGTGATATTTATTAATAACGTTATTAACTCTCTTGTTTAAGAGATCATTTACATATAATATATCGAGGTGTATATTTTTGGGTCGGGAAATGCTCCTCTTTTTCTTTCTGAATATTCCCAATCAGCAATATTACACAAATTTCATTTTTATAGGGTGGAATATCTATAAAAAGTAGTATGACGTATAAGTTTGTATTTGAAATATAATGGGTGAGGATAATAAATACTGTTTGTACATTTATTTTGATTTGTGTGTATATTTATAGAATTATTAAATTTTACTTATAATAAATTATTGAGTTAATTTTAAAATTTGGATAAGATTTCGTATCATTATTATATATGTTAATCATATTGGGTCAATAAGCACTTGTAATCAATAAATAAAATATTATTAAAATTCAGAAATCGAGATAAAAAGACTTGATTCATATAAACATGTAAAGATTTAAGATGAAACTAAAGTTAAATATATATTATATTAAATATATATTTTATAATTATTAAAAATTTACATAATATCATAAAAAATTAAAATTACCCTTAATTTTATTTGTTTAATAATATTATTAATAAAAATAAATATAGTTCTTTATATAATAATATTATTAATAATATAATATTAATTATATATATAAATTAATTAATTATTTTATTATTATTTAAATATTTTTAAAGATAATGATAAATTTGTAAATTTATATTTTACATTTTTTAAAAATTAATTTTTTACACAATGATCCTATCAATCAGAAACTGCAATAAACTTTTCTCACAAATTTATTTTAATATATCTCAATCCAAATAATTTCACTTTCCTCTCATATCACTCATAATTCACTCCTTTAAATTTTTTTCATAATTTAAACACCATAAAACCTATTTCAACGACATTCGATAACTATTCGATTGTTGTTAAATAATAGAATTAAAATTTATAATGTGATTATAAAATTGATTGTGAAAATGAATTATTATCCTAAAGAATATACCACTCTTTTGGATGAATATTATCTGATGCAAAATATAATAATTGATGACATAAAAATTGTGAGAACAAAGTTTATGAATTGAGGTGGGGCACAATGATTGTCATAGTCTTCTTCTAAAATGCAGATGAAGAAAACGTGATTTATTCAACAAAATCAGATTGTAAACTTTTCTTCATTCAAATCTTGCATTTTGAAAGAAAGTGTTCTGTTCTAATAATTGACTCCTATATTATGTTCTCATGTTGGATTGTTCAAACACTTGCAATTATATTATGATTTTTCTTTAATAAAGGTCTTTGTTGTACATATTTAATCCCAAACATAAAATTCATATAACAAAATAATGAAAAAGAAACGCAAAATGAAAAAACAACAAGTCCAGAATTATATTAAATCTAATTTATTAAAACTCCTCATTAATCTCTTTTTAATTTGTAAAGAAAAACAAAATATAATTTCCTCCTATCATGTGTATCTTCGATTTTAACCTCCCTTCTAACCCTATTCAATTGTTTTTTATTTTATTGATTTAGAATTGAAAAAGTATTTTTAGAAATATTAAAAAAAACTGATTAAACGTAATTTTAAATATTTTTGGAAATAATTTTTGAATCATATGAGGGTTTTCTCCATTAGTTTCTCTTAATGTTTTAGTTTAGGAAAATAAGGTTTTGTTATGCCTATTGTAATCATTCTTTGTTTTATCGTGAACGTTGACTACTTCCTCAAATACAGCTACTCTGATAGAACCACAAGGATAAAAAAAAATGCATCAAACGCAGACAATTTAGGCGGCTATTTTTTATACTTATTTACATATTTGACTTTTAATAAATAATGACATAAACAATGACCCACAATCGATTCTCTTCGGATATCAAAATTAAAGAGGGTAGATAATAATAAATATTTTATTTATTTTTATATTAGATAAGGAAACCGTGTTTCTTAATTTAATTACAACAATATAATTTTGCATTTACTATGTATCACCTTTTAAAAAAGATAAAAATAGTGAACACAAATACAAATTTTTAATTGATCTTACATTTAAAATAAAATATACCTATATATATCAATTTAAACATTAAATATTAAAAATATATATACCTCTTACGAATTAATTTTCTTGAAAGACTTTTTTTCACATCTTCATCACAAAAAATAATTAGTTGTTACAATGACTAAATTAGAGACTATTTTAGAGACTAAATAAAATTTGATTTTTAAATTAGTTTCTATTATTGTTATATAGTTTCTAAATTGGTATATAATTAGCTACCAAGATTTTAACTACCAATTATTTAGATTCTAAATTTAGTAGCAAAACATTGGTTGCTAATTAGATGTTAATTTAGAAACCATTTAACAATAATAGAAACTAATTTAGAAACTCAATTTTTTTAGTATCTAAAATAGTGACTAATTTAGTAACTATAATAACTAATTATTTTTTATTTTTAAAATTTAGTTTCTATTTCATGATTTTCTTGTAGTTAACTATGTCTAAGAATATGATTATCACACCGTCCACACCATAATAGAAAACACACAAAAATAAATTATTAATCTAAAAATTCCATTATATAAAATAATGACAACCTATTTATCATCTTACATAATTTTTACTCATCCTTATATTTATATCTTAATTAAATAATTTAATTTAATAATATTTATTAATATATAGAGTTGTTAAATACAAATAAGAGAAAATGTGAATTATTTTATTAAAATAATAGTAATAAAGAGTTGCAATGTAAAAGTATGTCACAACTATACAAACCTATAAAAAGAGAGTAAAAATATAACTTTCTTAATATAGAAACGAGACTCTAACAACTATAAAAGTTATATCATACAATTTTTTATGTTATATAAAACATCTATTTGTTATTTAGGTTGTGTGTATATATTACCCTTCTTAATAAGGTAGTATTTATGTTGAATCCAAACTGCGATAATTGTGAAACGGTGTCACATGGCCATTAACAGGCAAAAAGAGATTAAAGAGTGTAAAGCGAAGAAGATAATTAAGAGAATAATAATAAGGTGGAAATAAGGAAAAAAAAGTGTTGTAATTAAGATGAGGAAGAAGAAGAAAAAGAAAAGTGGATTGAAGAGTAAAAGAGGTGGGTGAAGACATCAATGAGAAGCTTGGAGATGAAGTTCACAGTGTTTGGTCATTTGAGAAAGCGAATGATGAGAAGAACCAAATATACCCAACGCTTTCTCTCCGCTCAGTTTCAGCTCCTTCACTTTCTTCCTCATCCCCACACCTTCTTTATCCACCATCACTCTTCTCACCACCTCCGCTACCTCTTCCCTTCCCACAACTCCTCCCTCCTTCTCCGCCGTCCGCACCGCCACCCCAAGCTCCTCCGACAGCATGAAAGCATTCATCTTCTGCTCAGCGTAAAGCGGCCACGCCACCATGGGAACGCCATTCTCCACGCTCTCCAAAACGGAATTCCAACCGCAGTGCGTTACGAAACCCCCCGTCGCAGGATGTTGTAGGATCTCGGCCTGCGGGGCCCACATCGAGACCACCACCCCCAACCCCTCCGTCCTTTTCACAAACCCTTCTGGTAAGTAACTCATTGTATAGTCAACGCCACTCGCCACGTCGAAAAACGCGCCACTCGCGTCACCTTCGCATGGTGGCCGCACCACCCAAACAAACCTCTGCTGGCTCAGCTCCAACCCCAATGCTACCTCCCTCATTTGGTTCTCCGACATTGTCCCACCGCTCCCGAACGACACGTAGATCACCGACTCATCCGGTTGCCCGTCCAGCCATTGCAAAACCGCATCCTTCTTTCCACCCTCCGGTTTCTTCTCTGCGCTTCTCACCAAGGGTCCAACCGCATACACCTCTCCCTTCGTAAACCGTCCCAAAATCCCATTCTCTCTCAGGGCTTTCGTCGCAGCGGGCTCAAGGTCTTCCCACGTGTTCATCAAAATTCCATCAGCGGCTACGATCTGCTTTGCCGCTTCAAGGTAACCCTCGTACATCTCCCCTCCCGGAGATGAAAACGGTTCGAGCGTGTCCTCGAACCGGACCGGTTCGCAGCCGGGAATCGAAAGTGGTTCGCGGCTTTGGGCGTGTGCTTCCATAATTTTCTTGTCCGACACGGAAAAATAAACTGTAACAGCAGAGAACCAGGCGCTGGTGGCGAAGTAAACGTAGGTTAGCATGGAAAGGTCACGTGCCATGGGCAGAGCTGGAAGACCGAACATGTCAACGATAAGAGCTGAAGGAGGAGGAAGGTTGTGGATGGATGTGATGGAAGAGCGTAGAAATGGAAGGGAGTCGAGCATGGTTAACCCGATTCGTACTGCTAAGGGAGGATTGGGTGGTAGTTTGTGGGAGACATCGATGGGAGGAACATGGACGATGTTGAGGGAGGTAAGGTTGGATGTTTGTTGGAGAATCTGAGAGGTTGTGGTTGTGGAATCGGTGGTGACGATGAAGATGGTGACGTGGAAGGAGTGGTGTGTGAGGAGGCGCTTGCCAAGCTCCACCATGGGAATTATGTGCCCCATGCCGGGACTTGCCAGAAGAACTGCATGTGGTTTTGATGTTACCATCTCTCTCTCTCTCTCTCTCTCTCTCTCTCTCTTACGATCGATTTAAGGTTTCAACCTCCTCTTTTCAGCTTTAACTTCCTCCTTTATAACCAAAATTACATTCATTCATCTTCTTTTCTCTTAAACTGCTACATTTCTAGTATACCATGGTTGTTAAGTGGATATAAAAAAGATTTGGACATCAATGTACCAAGATCCTATTTTTTTATATATATATTTTAATATAAGCTATTAATGCATGTTATTAAAAATATATTATAAAATATAAGTGTTTTGTTTTATACGGTGGAAAAGGATATTTTTCTTTAAAGAATATTATAGTTTGGTTGAAAATTATACGGCGTACTAAGGAAAATATTCAATTTAAAAAATATTTATTAATTTTTTTATAATTCTACCATCGTTCTAATATAATTTTAAAAAAAAAACATTAATTTTATAAAAAATTTAATTTTATTGTATAAAATTTTACTATGATTATAAAATAAGAAACAAATATTTTTAACCAGTCATAAAAAATATCTTTTTATTCTATAAAAAAAAATTGAAACATACATAAATTTTTATTCTCAATTTATATAATTCATAATTATATAATATATAGATTTGTTTCTCATGTCTTACATTTCAGAAATTATAAGTATCTTCGTGTTCGTGTGTGGTGTCAGTGTTCGTAGTATCTATGCTACATAAGTTGAAAATTATTGAAAAAAAATAACGTTTTAAATGAAAATCGAACATAAATAATACAAAATAAGTAACGTTTACTTCTAATTTATATTTTAATAATTTAAATATGGTAATTTTTTTAATATTTTAATTCTATAATTAAAAAACAATAATTTTAATTAAAATTTTAGTTTTGTGTAATTATTTTAGTTTGGTTGAATTTTAGATTTGACGTATTCATTTAAGACATCTTTAATAAATTATTTAATTCATTAAATATAATTTATAATTTTGAAAAGATTGCGAATTTATTAAAATGTGAGTATTAAAATCTAAAAAGTATAGAAAAATTACACTTTAACTAATTTTTAATTATAAAAATGTCATTTTATATTTATTTTTAAATATACAGTTGTATAAAAGTTGAAAACCAAATATTTTCAGAGTTTATTACAAATATTTTGAAAAAAGGAAATACATTAAGAATAAAGAGGCATATATATATATATATATATATATATATATATATAAGTAAAAATAAAAAGTTGAGTGAACTTGAATGCGGATGAATACAAAAATGTGTTCTAATTTAATTAATGTGCGTATTGCTTCATATGATTGTAGCTTATATTTTTTTTAATACATGATACTATTAATTCCTTAATTAGGAGTAAAATCAACTTTACTTAATTCCTCATTCTACTTATCTTTTCTTAATATTCATTTTCTTAGATTGCTGATACTGTTGGAAATTAATTACATATGTGGATTTTCTTATTGAAGGGAGCTGCTACTGGGAGGTGCATAAAATTTAAAATATATATGAATTATTATTTTAATTTGAAATAAAATAAAAAAAGTAAATTTAAGTTTAAAAATATCTAAGAATTTGAATTGAATCTGATTAGAGTCAAAACTAAGAGATGTTATTAATTGTTATGTAACAGACTCAATCAATCTCTTGATTTCGTGATCAAGGCACTTCAAGTCACGGAATATGTGACTTGGAATTTAGAAATTCATTCTCACGTAACTTACATTATAAAATAATCATTAAATAAAAAATTATTAATTATTATATTATTTAAAGATTAAAAAATTTATTGATATTTAAAATAATTTTTATTATTAATAAAATTTATAAATTTATTTATAAATTGATATTTAATAACTAAAATATTGATAGTTAATTAAATACTAATTTAGAAACTAATTTATAAATTTTATTAATAATAAAAATTATTTTATATACCTATAATTTTTTTAATTATTAAAATAATTATTTTTTATTTTTAAAATTAGTTTTTATTTAATAATTTTTTTTAATATTAACTTAGCTCCGATATCAGTTTACAATATTTAGATTATATTTTTTTATAAGGAGACTTTGAGTGTTTTCCTATTTATACAAGTTGTCTTGAACTTTTAATGGTACGAACGACGAATTAGATTCAACAAGACCTAATAGTCCAATTGAGTTTTAATCCTTATTTATAAATGTTTTTGTTATGTATTAATGGCTAATGCATAATTTACATCTTTTTTTTTTGTTATGTATCACAGCACTTTTTGTTTTATAATTGAAATTTATTAAAAACTATAAAATCAAGTAAGATTCATGAAGAATGAAGGGACCAATATATTTTGTGATTTAAAAAATATTACGTGATTGAAAACTGTGGTTGAAACAAAACGCTAGCCTTTCCTCAAAAACAAAGGAACCCAGTAGACTATTCTGTTCCAAATGTTTTAACAAATTTAAAGAGAGTGAAAAGTGTGAAGTTGAAACAAAATGTTAGCATTTTCCTCAAAATCTTTGGAACCCAAATTACATTATTGTCTTCCAAATGTTTCTTCAATCTTGTAAGCAAAAGGTTGAACATGTATCAATGTATCCAAGAAAGTTTGAGATATGTGAATCCATAAGTAGATCATTCTGTTAAAGAAATCTGTTATTATCTAATTTCACAGTAATTCAGTCTTTCGATCAAATAATCATGTTATTATCAGACCTTTTGGTATATCGGTCACTAGGTCTCGGATAAAATCTGATTATTCTTGAAGAGCGCAATTAAGAGAATATTGGACATGTATGAACCTAGAATAATCCCTTCCATATGAAAAGACCCATGATAAAATTATAAAAAAAATGAATGTTCCTAAAGTAAAAGGGAAATAAATATTTAAACTCTGAACTTGTAACTTGAACATATTTACATTTGACTTAAGTATCCGAGTGTCTTTGCAGATACTCAATCTCTACTAAGAAATCGAAAAAATCAAGAAGACGAGAAATCAAGTGATCTGAAGATGTATTGGAAGAGTTCGGATATAATATACATCATCCTTTATTTTATTTTTCAGCTACAAATTAATTTATCAAAATTTAATAATCAAGTGTTACTATCATTTTATACTTAAAGTATACTATGAGAATTTTATTTAATCTATTATTTGATATAGGTAATCTTAATTACATAAGATTTGAGTTATTTTAACATATTTCTTGTAACAATAATCAAATTTCCTTCAAACCTTTATTTATATAGAGAGAACTGAATTAGAGTGAAAAGATAGATTCTTTATATTATATAAAAGAGAAACAAAAGATAAATTAATGAGAAAATTGTATTAAAATATATTTTATTTAAAAGAAAATAAAATAGGAATAAACTAGATTTAATATGTGAAACACCTCATTGAAAAATTTATTAAATTTACATATCCCACAAATGTTAATGTTTAAAACCATTATATAAAGAACACCTTATCAATTACTTATGTGTAATTATGATTGGAAGAGAATAGGTAGGTGCTTCACCCGTATGGTAAGCGAGTAGAAAGAGAATTTAGACAAAAAAAAAACACTTAATTAGATCACTTTCCTCTCATTTCTAATGTCTTAAGTATTTAAATAAACATTGATTGATTGGAATTGATACAAAATCCTGTGATAACAGTAACCCATCTCTATAACAATAAATTTCACTCTAATCATACGCTCTACCGTCTTAAGTTTTAAATAATCTAAGATTTCATACACAGTTCTAGATTTGGTAGGTTATGTATTAATTGGTCTGACGTGTTAGGTGATAAAAAAATCCAAGTTTATAAAGACTTATAATTATAAATACATAATCACCGACAAAAACTATTCTCAACTTAGATTATCCACTCCTAGTTCTTATTAACTTAAACGCAAAAATTTATGTTCTTACTAACTTGAATGTCAGAATATTTTTCCAGATGGAACTTCCCTTTATTTTTAGGGTGCTGATTCACTAAAACTTAAAAAAAACCTACTCAGAAATCACCTAGATTCCGACCAACTTCATCTCCACAGAACATCTGAATTTAAATAAATAAAAATATTTAAAAATATTATTTGATTAGTTATGTGGATAATATATATATATATATATATATATATACCAACTTTTTTTTCTTGGACATAGTACCCTGAACTGCAGAAAATATTATTTTAACAATATATGACAGGGTGTATGAATTCACCAAACTAACTGATTACATTTACTCTTAAGAACTATTTTTTTTTAATGGAGAAAGATATTCTCAACAAGGAACAGAAAACGTGGGATAACATGATATGTTATATATAACATATATTTATATATTCTAACATTATTATTAATTAATCAATTTTTCCCTTCTCTCTCTTTTCTTTCACTATTTCCAACTGCTTCTCCTGATTACCATATATTAAGCATTTCCAACCAATAATAATAATAATTATAGTTGATAGACGAATGCGATTTTATTAAGTTTTGTTATAACAATTGCATACGCTAATTCAAATAACTACACGGTTATACAAAGTAATGTTTCTTTGGTTGAACAGTACGCAGCAGATCCCTTTTTTTATTTTTAACTCTTGTTGGAGTAATCGATTGGCTATTATGAATGCATTATTGTTTAATATAAAGGAATCAAAATTCATCAATCTAAATTTTACAATGTAAAAATAATATTTATTTTATTTAAGAAATTTCACCCTTTTTAATTATTAGTGCTGAAAAGCATATTATAGCTAAGATTCATTAAAAACAAATTAGATTTTTTTTTTATAATAAATAAAGATTTGATATAAAAATAAATAAACCAACATTTTTAATTATATATAATGTATATATATTCCTAATTATATAATATTTCTTACTCCTTAACTTTCAAAATAAATATATAAATTTTTCTTACTCCTTAACCCTCACAAGAAATATATAAATTTTTCTTACTCCTTAACCCTCACAAGAAACTTATGTCAAATTCTACACTTCAACAAGGTGTGATACGTGTAATGCAAATACAATATATATTCAGAAAAGACTGTCCTCTTAAAGTTGAAGTGAAAGTTAATAAAATAATCTTTAAAAAGATAATTCAAAGAAAAAAAATAATGATAATGATGTGTTATCGTAGAATTTTATTACCTTTTGCTAAATGCAAATGAGAGAGTACATATGATTATATTTATTTTTTTTTGTCTTTTTTTTAAACTATCAATGTAGTTACTTAACATACTCTTAAGAGTTTCTTTATTTTTTTATTTTTTTTTTTATTTTTTTCACATGGACTTGGGTCTAGTTTTTTTATATATTTTTTTAATTTTATGTTATTTTTCATATGTGATGACACATGTCTAACATGAATTTAATATAAAAAAAATAGATAACCAATAAAAAAAACATGTGCATATATATGTTAATATGTGATTAATGTTGTATCTTAATATGAGAAACACCCACCTTTTGCACCTTTTTCCCGGTTTAGTTATACAAATATTTGGATCTGCCTTTGTTCAGTGTTTATTTAAAGAGTATTTGATGGTTGCCCCTTGTACATGTTTAAATTGTAGTTTCATGTTTTGATGTAATTGAAAAAGAGCAATGTGATTTTATGTTTATATGGGAGGAGGTTCTTGTAGAAAGACAACTTAAGTTGAATATTGTAACTCATAGTACCTAAGAAGTTTGTCCATCTGTGTGTTTTCCAATTTGAAACAAAACCCTACCTCTTATTTTTTACAGTAATAAAATACTTCGATGTTGCTAATTTTCAATGATACAACATGTGAAGAATAAAGAAGAACTAAGAAAATTGGATTCAGGATTTCCAATTGAAATTAGATTCATGTGCAATACGTAGTTCTTTTTGGATCATGTTTGGCTTTATGTAGTTGAAGAGCCCACAGTAGCCCAAATTAGTTGAACATAACACATGTTTAGCAAAAGTTGGCCCACATTCTTCTACAGACAATTTTTTTGTATAAAATGTATTTAAACCTAAATATTTGCTTTCATTCACTGTCCATATTGTGTGGTTGTTATGGTCATGCATAAATTCATCGTCAATTGTTCTTTTAAATAGGACATTAGAATTTCCTTGTTTTTATGAATTAGTATTCATTACAAAAATCTATCACCATGAAGTGCATAGGTTGTTTTGTATAGTACGAGGGTTGTGTGTGATTTGTAAAATAATCCATGTTATTGTATGCTGCTCACGTGTATTACCAATATAAGAATATATGTATGTAAATTGATAATTCCAATTTGATAACTAAAACATGTGTTCCTTCATTTATGAAATTTTATTGATATTCTTATATAATATGATAGTACCACCTAAGATCAACATATTTTTGTTGCGACTGTGTAGAAACATCATTCCTAAACGCAGAGACAAGGATGGAGTGCCCTGCTATCTATGTATTTTGTGAGGCAAACATTGAAAATGTTTGTCATGTTTTTTTGTTTTATATATTCTGGCATACTACATGCATTCCAAACAACAATACACAGATTTCATACTTGAGATGGAATGCAAGATGATGGTTCTGAACTTGAAGCTAATAACTCTCCCACAATCCAAACTAGAGAAAGAGACATGCACTTCTCAGTTTGTTAGCTAAAACACCATCAGGTTATACAAAACTCATCATACATCATTATACTTCTATTCCATCTATATTCATTATTTGATCATTAATAATATGAGGTGATATGTCAAAAAGCAACACCAAACTGATAGCAGGTTCAAACAGGACACATTCCCCGTGGATAAGGTATTATAAATTCATAATCGTGACATAATATTTTCAAAAATAGAATATGATTGAAGTTAAGTATAAAACTACAATTTCATAAATAAGAAAAAAATTAAAAAGTTTACAATGTAAAAGTTTTTATAATATGAAACACAGTAATAATTAAAAGTTAAATTGCATACAGTTAAGGAGTGATAAAATGACAAGTTCACTTGTTATATAATAATAAGTTACAAAAGTACAAATTAATTTAATATTTATTTGGTTCATATTATTATATTGAGTATATAAAAAGTATATAAAGTACACAGGCATATAAACTTATCAAAAAATAAATCAAATTCTTTCATAAATAAATTAGTTTTTTTCTTCTAATTAGTTGGAATCATTCTAGATAGCCTATGATCTTCTCCAAGGATAAAATCATAATAAACAAATCAAATAGATTGGGTTGAAGAAAAATATCATTAACATTTCATGATATGTTCTTCTCCACTCTAGCCATTGTCCATTAATGTGTCAAGAACATGAATATGTGGTAGTATAATGTTATAGTGTGAGAAGAACATGAATATTTGATAGTATAATGTTATAGTGTGAGAAGAACATGAATATGTGATAGTATAATGTAATAGTGTGAGGATTCAAGGGATTCTCAAATGCTTATTGTACTCACCCTTAATTATTACAAAACCATCTGAAAAGTAAACTCTCATCTTTATACACCATTTCTTTCTGCTGCCGCAGTTAAGAATAAAATGGTTGATAAAAACATTGTCATTCAAGCTGGCTATGTCACCAAGATTCAAGATTCAAGTCCCAAATTTAATGAGTTCTAAATACCAAACTTTAGAGAAAGTTCACATACTCATCATCTTTTGTACATAAATAAATAAATAAAGAATTATAGAATTTAATATTTCTATTTAGAAAAAAATCAACATAGTTAATGCACAATTATATACCAAATAGTTACTTACATAGCAAGTCATTCGTTGTTCACCTCCAACTAACATTTTTTACAGCAACAAGACCTACCTTGATCACCTCCAACTGACAATTTTACAGCAACAACGACTATGTACTTTCACCTACCTTGATTCAAACTTTTGATAAAAAAAAAATGGTATAAAATCATGATATATTTTTAAAATTTCATGTTATATTAATAATATTTCCGAGTTGAAGAATTATAATAGAAGAAATTAGTCACATTGACAAATATAACTTCATTATCTCTTAATCATGAGATACGACAAATGCTGCAGAATATCAAATTCAAATTTAAAAAATATGACTAATAAATCATGTGATGATAAATATCTCCCAAAAACAATGCAAAAAGATTTGCACATTACACAAAGTACGAGATGCTGTGATATAGAGATATAATTTGTAGATCTATGGTCCCTAACTTTTGCAACAACAATTTTTCATATGACCACAGGTCTCCCTCCCTGCAGTGCAGAGAACAGTAGGAAATAAACATGAAAAAAGATATCAATCCCAAATGATCCTCCTTCTTCGGAAGAATAAAGAGAGGATAAATAGATCCGAGAATCTTCAAACCTGTTTTTTAGTTTCTCGACTGGCAAAGTCACCTTCTGCTAATACTGACATAAATAATCATTTGCATATCAGACTTGTTTCAAAGTATCTCAGCAGTAAGTGTTCATTAAACTTACAAGTTAGACTAGTGAGTTTCCCCACAAGAACGAAACATACAAAAGCTTATTAAGACTAAGTATTCTGTTAATAGGTGCCGCATACTTCGCAAAAAAATTACTAACATTGAAACAAAAAGGAACCAATCTACATGAAGAACAACAAGATCAAGGACAGCTCAATCAATCAATCAATTAAATAGGACGCTATAGATAAATGGAAACAGACTCCCAAATAATGGACAAATCATTATATAATCATAAATAGTTCAATCTGAGCACATCAAGTTTATATATTATGCATAGTAAGCTTTCTAATCTAAGCACAGTTCGAAGAATCTAAATAGAACCGTGACCAATAATCATTACCAAATGAATAAGAGGACAAAATTAAGAATATCACCTAGTTTTCCCGAGTCTTAGTAAGTGAAGAATAAAGTCTGAAGAAAACACTTGAAGATTGCTTCAAATGCAACCTTTGAACAATTAACAAGGCATTACAATGAAGTCAACTTCCTGGATGTCATAGAACACCTAACCACTGGTGTATAAGAGGCACTGTACACATAATGAAAGAGAAAATATAGAAATATAGGCATAACAACCAATCAATTGCCGAGGAGATAGCAGATGGAAGGGATTGCAATTGCATCTGTGGTCCTATCAGGTGGTTGTAAGGAATAAATCAAGCTTTTCCGAAGCCCAAAGTAAGCTCCAAATCATCCATTCCCACCTCGTGTATTCTCTCACCCTCCCAAGGCTTCACTCTGCCATTCTCGAAGTCAAAATCGGACACTCCTATTCCTATCTCCGCAACCGAACCCCACTG
>Ga0123342_1001728_pt1 | contig 36801 bp, 21 predicted proteins | sample Turbeawhitnodule_FD_89960 | JGI IMG/M metagenome (GOLD analysis project Ga0123342, IMG submission 89960) | Root nodule microbial communities of legume samples collected from Mexico - Turtle bean Mexico white nodule | ecosystem: Host-associated > Plants > Roots > Nodule | place: Mexico: Nepantla...
TGTATATATATATATATATATATATTCATGCCATGGTTGAATCACTAGTTACAGATCTGTGTTATCAATCCCCTGAAATTTGGATCCAAATAATTATTTATCCTCAAGAGAAAATAGACAAAATAAATATTAAACAAAAGCTTATTCAGTAAAAATATAACTTAAACACAGAAAAAAGTGTTGTGATTACATATCTGCATATAGCAATTCCCAGATTGTTGGAGTGGATTCTCCTTATAGCATAGAAAAAATTTAAATATTTTATATAACACATTTTAATGATAAATAAAGATGAGTCTCTTTTCGAAGGTGGTTAATATTACAATTATTTCTTGTGAGTAACTTCATAACTTTTTTTTTTTCTTTTTTTATCTTTATAAATTTGAAGTTCGGATCATACTTACAAAAGTATAATCTGATTGTATAGGTCAATGTAACGTATTGTACGATCCCGACATAAAATCAAATAAAAAGATATTTCTATATTTCTATATTTAGGTTCAATTTCATAAATAATTACTAAAATTAATAAAAAAATAACTCGTAACAAACTTATAATTCACTCGAAATTTTGATTACACTGAAAACAAACAACCTTAACACGATATTATTTTTTAAAATTTTTAATTATTTTAATCACTGATAAGTGAAATTTCATTATAAATAGTACAGATAAGATGATCATGAGTTACATATAAAATTTATTGATTTGAAAAAGTCAGAAAAGAAGTACAGCAAGGACAGTCAAAAGTGTGACTGTGACCTATGAACTTGACATAACGATGGAGTAAAATGAGGTGAGATATAGAAGAAAAAAAAGTAGGAAAAAACAACTAAAAAGAAATATCCAAAGAAGTTTGAAAGTGGAAGCTAGGGATGAAGTGTGTAGTTGGAAGGAGATTGAAACTCAAGTAACTTAAATGTAATTTACTTGACTTACAAGCCACATTCAGATCTTGGTCACACCCACTGGAAAAAAAAAAGGCAGAAACAAGAAAAGTTGAGTATTACACCACTAAAGTACAAGTTTGAATTAATGTTTATAAACTTAAATGACCTAAATTTAAGTTTAAAAACCAAATTCATTAAAGCAATGTGTAAAATTAAGTTTTCTGGTAACATTTGTGTTACAAACTTACTTTTTAAAATAATAAACTATGTCAAATTCAAAACAATAAAAATTTAAAACCAAACACATGATAAAGTATCATGGAGTTCAATAGTTAGAATCAGACAAGGCAATGGTAACAACAGTAAAGAAAAAGTTGTGTGGGGACCGATTGAACAAAAACATTATTAAATATTCATGAGAAAACCTAATTTTTTATCTTAAAAGATGTGCTGTAAAAATCATTGCATTTAACTGATTAAAGTAATCAAGGGTTGTGATCCATCCAATCAAAATAATATTACATGCACATAATAACTGATAAAGGTAATTAAAAAGTGAGAGGTGAATTCTTTACCTCGCATACTCAGAAAAGAAAAGGCTGACAATAGATAGTTATGATATTTCTACCCAACCTTTTATCATTTTTTTTTTTATTTCTATCAAGTTTTTCTAATCACGTGCTTGTAGAAGAATACAAAATTAATTTATGACAGTAGTTTTTCAAATCTAAAAATATAAAAGAACATTTGAACCTAACATAAATGAAAGAAAAGACATTTTTTCTCTCTTTCTACAAATTTTCTACCAAAGAGTTCAGCAATCTCCACACTCTCACTTTAAAATAATCCTAAATGTGCTAACAACCCTAAATAGTGTTAGCACCTGAGGTCTCCTGACCTTATTCCAGTCTTCTTATAAATGATTTAAGGATCGTGTCTTAAAATTTCATCTTTATTAGAGGGTTTTCCACTTTACTGGACCAAATACTCTAATTTGTTGAAACTTGAGTACTAGACCGTAGATCAAAAAGTTTACATTAGTATATGTTTTATTTAATCCTTTAATTTGAACCTTAACTCTTAATTGTTCCAATCTTGTTATTGGTTTACATAACGAAATGGTTATTTCTTGGAAAAAAATTACTCGTAGGTTGAAAGAGATGAATGCTTTGAAAGAGTCGGGCAACACGTTCAATGCAGCTAACAAGATGATTATTGCTTCGGACGATGTTGAGGTCACCCCTTCGGACCCAGTTCAAAAGAAAATGTTAGAGAAAGAATGATCAATGGCCTACTCCTACCAAAACAACTCACTCTTGGTTCTAACAACTGAGAATTAGAACCCTCAAGGCCTAGTTGCAAGGGAGGAAAGTTTTTGGGATTCAAGATTTAGCCATTCGACCCATAACTGGGCTCATAACCTCTTTAACAAGGACATTACCCTTTTGGAGAAGCAGAGTTTATCTACCATATGTGAAAGCGTTCAAGGCCTTCTCAACAAGGCATCAACCATTATTTATTGGATTGGGAAGAAATTGCAAGAGGCCTCAGCAAAAGAAAGGTGGATAAGACAATTGTTCGAAACTCAGAAAGAGATTGAACACATAAGGTCTGATGTTGTCGAGGTAGAGAAGCTTCAAGAACAAGCTGACAAATGGACTAAGGAACGAGAGGTTTGGGCCAAGGATAAAGCTTTTTTATTCCAAAAGAATGCAACATCATCTTTTCTAGTATGTGATGCTACTTATTGCCACTTGTGTCTTTTTATAGGAAAATCACAATAGACTAAAGCATTTTTTGAAAATGTTTGGAGAAATCCTTGAATGCTAGAAAAACAACCTAAGACAAATTTGGAGATGAAAGGTAAATTATTGTTTTATTTATTATTATATTTGACAACAGAATAACAATACAAAAATCTCACTAACGCGGAGTCCCTTCAAGATCTCATGAGATCTATCTTCAAGTGATCATATCGATTTTGAACTTAATATTATATTATCAATCATGCGAATCTGGCAAATGTTCTAATCTTTCTTTAACCAATTCAGTCATCTTCTGGATGGAAAACCGTTATGACTGTACAGATACAAAGAAACGTGCAACGCATGTGACAAGCTTCAAATTCATACCGCAAATATCATACATCTCTATTCTTTTTAATTATTAAGAATTGCGCGTCTTAGCCTTTCTTTTGGGGTTTGGTGTTGGAAGAGAGGAATGTGTAGTCTAACTGTTTTGCCCCCAAGCAAATTATTGACAAAAACCTCGAATATGGCATGTTTGACACTAGCAAAAACACCATAGACAGCAACGGATATATACATGTTCAAGGTAACCCTCACGGGCTACGGCCGACCACAGTCCATGCAAAACAAAAACATTGTATCTGTGATAATCAAAATATTAATGTTCTGCGGATATTACAATGATCACAAGCCAACAAAATCAAAATAAAATTAGATTTGTTCTATGTATCAATAAAAAGTTACATGAACCAACTGCAGCATCCGAAAGCCAAAGGCAAATTGAAACTAATTCATTCCGTGGCCAAATTACCATACTGCCATGGATTGAATTCAATTGCTTTAACATCACAATCATCAATGCTTCCCATGTCATCTGCAGCAGCCCGATGTTCAGTGTATTTACCATTATATTGATAGATTTCCAAATCACCCCAAGGAGTTGTTGTCACTTCTTCAGTTAAATCAAACCATCTAGGCACGAACTTATGCCCTTTTTCCTCTCGCGTTTTCTTTTCAGCACGCTGCCTCTCCTCCAAACTGAAAGGAAACAAGTGAAGAATAAATACCCTGGGAATCATCTAACCAAATTTCTCTGGTGATTGGTGAAACTCAAGCCCATTTCTATTTGAGAAAGGCGATGACAGTAGCAGAGAAGCCTAACAAATTCTCAAGAGAATACAAAATGGTTCTAATTTCTAGCCACTCCCCCTTGGGCATGAGATACCAATACGGAAGGCCACAGAATGATCAATTAAAACCGAACCCCCACCCACACAACAAAGACTATGTTGTCTGTTACTTAAAAGAAAAGGTAAAGAACCTGCTCTTTTCTGCCCCAGATTTTGACAGATCACCCATCTCAAGTGCATATCTATCTGGGCGTAGACGAGAGTCTGATGCCAACAACTTCCTAGGGGCAGTGTCAAAGCTGTTTATTTTATGAGCAAAATACGTATACTGAAATTTGTCATTCTTTGGAACATCAGCAAGATGCCAAACCTACAGAACAAAATCATTGGAAATGCCAAGGACAATGATCAGGAACGTATTAGTGTCCTCACCAATCAATATAACAGTAAAGTATAAGTGCAAAATTATATCTTATCCAAAGTGAAATGAGATTATTGATTGCAATGGTTATAATAACTTCCAACAGAAGAAATCATAAATAAGACTAAAAGGCTGGATTGCAATGGATTATGCTTCTTGTCAACAGATGTGTATGAGCAGCCGACTTAATATACTAGGATATATTAGCATCTTCTTGCATCACATCATGAAGTTCCTTCAAATGATTAGCATTTTACAAATAGGTTCAGAATTTCCAGCGTAAATGTAAGTTTCTTAATAAGGAAAGAGCACAAGCACAGTAAACTAAGAGAAGTAGTTGAAAAAATTGAGTTCAATGTCACCACTTTAGTGCTTGGTGGAAGTAGGGAGAAAAGACAAAAGTTGTTTCCTTCTTTTGAGGAGCTGGGGTTTGATGGATGAACGATATTCATATGGCTCCCCATGCACTCTTGGCTTGTGAAAGTTCCTTAACTGGGAAGAGACTATGGCCATTTGCATTGGTCTCTACAACTATAACCTAAACCAAGAGTAACAAGATAGACCATGACTTTAACCTTAAACAGTAAAACAACAAAGCTTTGTCCCACTAGATGAGATCAGCTACATGAATCACATGATGCTATTTAACTTGGAAAAGGACTAAAGTTTCAAGGATGTTAACTATCATCAAACATTAAGACCAAGATGCCTAGTTTTTTAAACAAAGTTACCATGAACTTTAATTGCAAATAATCTCAAGTTCATTCTGAAGATTTTTTATTGAAAAGTCACCTCTTTCAATTCTGTGTTTGGGAGAGGCTCTCCTTCTGAATCACAGGGTTGATAACTCATTGACTCATTCCACTTCCCAGTCATTAATATTTTAGGCTCCTCGGAAGAATTATAGATATACCCATCCACTTCATATCGACCAGCACTACAGCAGATCAAGAAATAGATAGTCTAATTAAAAGTTAGATATATTGATAATAGTAAGATACCTAAACAGCTGAGTAGAAAGACGAAGTAAAATATAGAAATCCTAAACGAAGGAAGAAACAATTCAGGCCACTCAATTATTTTCAAATAGCTTAGTTTTAACAGGAAAAATTTGCCAGGTAACTAGTGGTCAATCAAATCAAATAGTCCGGTGAAACAAAAACTTTTAATGCCACATTACCAAGAAAATAATTTAAATATCATATATTGAAGTAAAAGCTGTAATAGAATAAACTAACAAATTGCTCAAGGTTGAAATCTAAATCCAATATAGAAATTGCTTCTTAAGAAAGTAGAAAGAAAGAGAAATGATACAGACCCAAACCATCCACATGGTTGAAAATATAGTACAGCTTTATCTCCAGTTGTCAGATTTGTCATTATCATTTCCCCAGGCGAATCAATCCAAGTCCGGCCAAATATGAGGTTGTTAACCTTTGTAGAAGGTGGCACCAGATCCAAGATTACACCATCTCTCTTAAGAGTCACACGTGTTCTGCAAACATACAAGTTTTTTTAAATAGAAAATAGCGACAGAACTAGATTACATCAAGAATTATTTTCCTGCATAGCTATATACTGTACCACTAAGGAACCCATATTGACAAACTCATAGGGAGATGAAGAAAGTATAATAATTAGCTTGGAACAAATATGCATATTCATCAAATACCACCATAAATATCTCTACCCTGCTGGAAAATACATTAAATCTCTTAAGATCATGGAGATGACATCGAAACTCCTTCATTAAGAATGCAATAGGCGAAAACATCAATCAGAGTTGGAACTTGGAAGAATACATAACAACATCAGTAACAAGAATAAACTGATATAACAGAGGAAATCTACTAAACAACTGCAATATATTTGTCACCTTCCAATAGGGTAAACATCAACAGAATTTCCCAAAAATTTAGTTTTCAACTTTGAAGTCACATCATATGTAAAATGCTCATTCTCAGCATGCCCAGCACTCATTGGGGGATGATGACTCACCTGAAATTTAAAATAATTTATTTTATATACAGAGAGAGAGAGAGAGAGACAGAAAAAACAAAAACCCATATAATTTGTTGCAGCCTAAGGCACCTAAGAAAAAAAGAAGAAATTAAATGTTTTTAAAAGGTCCTAAAGAACCCTATATTTCGAAGACAAATGCACAGAGAGAGGGAAGAAGAAAGAGTAATGCAGAACATGCTGCATCAGAGAGTTTCCTCGAGAATCACATACTGAAAAGATACCTGTTCTGCAAGAAATGTAATTCCGCCATGATTAGCCAATTCATAAGTCTCTCCAAGGATAGGATTAAAAGGCTTCCAGGTTCGTTGGAAAGCGAAGTACACAGATATAGCCCATGATGCTGTGATGATTATCATAAAGTACAATAGTGAAGAAAGAATTAGAAAAACGCATATCTAAAGTTACTTCAACCCAACTGGAAAATAAGAACTAAAAAAAGCTTTACATGAAGATATTTGAGGCCAGTAAAACAAATCCTTGATCAAAACTAGTTAGAATGCTTTTGGTCTGACATTCATTCCTACCTAGAACTATATCCCTGGGAGAATTTTCAGTTAGATTGGGGAAAAAAAAAATTATAAAGAGAAAACAACTCACTTGCGTAGACTAACCGCATGTATGGATCCTCTGATTCATCTGCTTGATCTAACAAGTAGGAGTACTCCATCAACTAGTTCAAGCAATTTAGAATCCAATCAATTCATACTACAAATTAAGAAACCATCAGAAATGACAAAACTAAAGTAAGCAAACCTCTGCCATTTTCTGAAGCATAGTCATCGGTTCAAAGATAATAACTGGTAGTGTCACCATTGATGTTACATCGGAGCCAATATATTTCTGCATCATCTTCCAATAACCATCTCTTTCCTTTACATAAAAGAGCCAAGGGAAAAAAACGATAAAAAAATGTTCAGAATATGAGCATGTACGAATGAGGCATGTGCAGAAGAGAAGAAGAAAATAGAACAAAACCAAAAGATATGTCAGAATCATTATCATGAACAAACACCACAAACAATTTAACTTAAGGGAGTAGTAATTTCCAACAACATTTTAAATGCTCAACAGGGAGCTGGAAATAAAGAAAAACTAGAAACAGCCATAAATTAAAAATAAACAAATAAATAAACACCTCTTGTTTCCATCTTCCTTTTTGTGCTTCCTCCTCTGCGTCTTCTTTACCTCCCTCTGGATTAATAACTTCCACACCTTCATATCCAAGAAGCCTGGAAACAAATCAGAAACATATAAATAAGCTTAAATTCCTCTCCAAATAGTTGCAATTTGCAAATCCTAGAGAGTTTGAACACTGCTAGAATAGACTGAAATTCTAGTGTTGTAAGAATGCAATATCCTACATGGCTAGGATGTACAGTGCAGGAAAAGCATTTCAATACTCGATCAACGGGGAACCACTTTTTTTTTCACACCAAAAATGCAATCATCAAATTATACTTGAAAGTAGAAACAAAACATATGAATATAGGCATTTAGAAGTGACATTGTTTTGAGGTGAATTAATGAAAGGATGATGAAGACGAAGTACCCGTTGACTGATCGGTGCATAGCATCGGTGAAGATGGAAGACATGGCGGCGAAAAACCCCTTACTTTCATTCTTCTTCGAGGGGCTGCCCATCTCTGCGGGTAAACCTTAAACCCTAATTCAGAAAACTATCAGATTCAGAACCCAAAGAAATTACACAACCCCAAACCTCGCCCAAATCAAATTCAAACTCAACTCAAACTCAAACTCAAACAATGGAGGAGTGAAGGGTGTGTATAGTGTTTTGGGTAAAATGAAAAACTAATAATTTATATTTGGATGATATGTTATATGTTAAAATTTTAAATATAAGATCAGTTAATTTTTTTTATTTGTATTAATTTCATCGTTTATTGTTAATTTAACTATCTTATGTTGAGTAAGGATTTTTCATTATTGAAACTAAAGTTATAAACATGGTTTTTATTAAAGATTAGTCAAATTTAATAGCAAAAGTTATTTATTTTTAACTCCTATATAATCATGTAAAATAAGTAAGAAAAAAAATCTACACCCACCAACAAAATTGTTGATAGATATAAAATAAGTATTTTCCAATGAATATCGGTAAGTAACGTGTATTTTATTTCATCAGTTTCTTCACGGGATAAATACCATATTACGGTATTTATACATGTGCATATTATTTATTTTTTAATATATAATTTAAATTCTATATTAATTTCTACAATCTTGTTTTTATTTGAATATGGTTTTAGAATTAAATAATTAAATTAATGCTGCTTCTAAAAAAACTAATTTTATTTTAAGTTATAATATGACAAAATATTTAAATATGTTTTTTTAGAAAAGATTAATTTTATTTTTATTGATGTTAATAACTTTATTTAAATTATATTTTATGATACATTTTTATTTAAGTTTATATTTTAAAGAATACTTTTAAAATAATTTTATTTAAACTTTAAAAAAGAATCATATTATTTATAAGTATTTATGGATGATATAAAATAATTTGAGTATTTTTAAATAGGCATTTGACTGATAATAAAATTGAATTTTCTAAACTAGATGTATTGATGTTTATGTACTTGTGTATATATTAAATTCATATAGTTCGTGGCTAAATTAACAAGTTATGGGTTCTATTGAAGTTACACCTTTCTCTTTAATGGTTGGTTTGAATGCGAGAGACTTAAAAAGAAAAAGAAAAAGAAAAAGAATAGTAAATAAACTTTTTTAGTCAGAGTGAAATAAAGTAAAGATAAAACAAATGAATAGGGAATTTAAATGAATGCATATAAAGAGAAAAGAGCCAGAAATAAGTATTTTTTATCAAATTATTATACTATAATCTGGTTTTAAAATTTTAAAAACAGTATAAAATTGTATGCTAATAAATATATGAATTTGACATAAATGTGTATTTTAATTATCAGATTGTTGATAAAATAAATATGATATTAACTTAACTATACATGTTTATATTTTGTATTTATTGTTATTAAGATATCTATCAATCACTCACTCACTGTTTTTAATTTGAAACTTTTATTATAATTAAATAAATAAATTAAAGCTGTTTATAGAGAAATTAATTTTATTTAAATTTATAATTTACTGAACAACTTATTTGAATACTTCTTTAATAATACTTTTTTTTTTATTATTAATGTTTTATAATTTTATTTAAATTGTATTTTAGGATAATTTTTTATTTCAGTTTACATTTCAAAGAATACTTTTTAGTGATTTTATTTAAAATTAAAAAAATTAATCAAAACATCTATAAACATGCATGAATATTTGGAAAATATAAAATAAATTCATGAGTATTTTTGAATGGGTATTAGATTTAACACAAAGTTAGATGGTGGCAAATAGTAGTCCCCATTAATGTTTATTGTGTTTAATGTTTTGTTTGAATGTATGAGAGTGAAAAATGAATAATAAGTATAATTATTTAGGTAAAAAAAAATTAATGGAACATTTAAATGAATGCGTATAAAGAAAAAAAAAAGGTATTTGTTGTGAAATTATTAAACTATAATTTTATTTTATATGTTAAAAACAATTTTAGATTTATGATAATAAATATGTGAATTTTAAGTAAAACGATGTATAGTTTCATTTCATTAAGATAGGTTACATTAGATTATGCAACGTAACTAGAAACATAATCTCTTTTATTTACAATTTTCTAAACCTAAGAATGTCTTATTTTTCATGTCGTTTTTTTTTTTTATTTATACGTAAAGAAGTATTATTTTTATAAATAATTAATTGCATATTTATTTTTAAAACAACAAAATATTTAACATAAGTTATCAAATATTTGTCATATAGCTTTTATTTATAATGAAGTAAATGGAAAAATCGAGATTGATGGTACATGTAAATGTGACTTACAGATTATTCATAATGATTATTAGTGTGGAACAAGTTTTCAAGAATTTTTTTTATAAAATTGATTACAACAAAGATTCTCTAATAATAAACATTTGTAAGTTGAGAATTTATTTAACTAAACTTTCTAAATATGTACACAAAATATATATATATGTGTACACATATAAAAAGATTATAATATGTATTAAAATAAAATATTAAAAGAAAAAGTAAATTACATCTACTCGTCGTGGAGTTCTACTACATGTAATGTCCTATGCTCCTTTGTAATATGATTATCACAAATTTTTAAACCAACACAAACCAAAAAGTATAGTAAGTTACAGATTTTTAAACACTTTTAATATAACTTTAGACTCAATTAATTTAAACACAAACATATGAATAACCCTACACCATAAACCTTAAATCATAACTCCTAAAACATAAATCCTAAATCATAAACCCTAAACCATAAACCCTAAACAATAAACCATAAATCCTAAAGCCTAAACCATCAATTTCAGTGTATTAAGCAATCAAGTGTTTATTCTCATATCACATTCACCATTATGTCAAAAACTCACTGACATACAACAACAAACACTTGACTCTACTTTCGAAAGATTCGTGTATTGAAATTAGACTCGGATATTTGTCCCTATCATGTCACTTAGTTATCCTCACAACAACATCTCAACACTAGAAAATCCATTATAATATGACATGAGAAAAATTGCTGATGATCTACCTAATATGATTCTCTTTCACACCATAGGAACCTCCTTCAACTATCAACATCTAAACACCTTCATGATTTCAGTGTATTAGGAAAGTCAAGATAATCTCTTTCACAAAGTCCAAAAATCAATACACCACCTAAAATTCTCAAGAAGACATTTCCTTTCTTAAAAATATTATGTCTCGATCACACTTCCACATGATTCATAGTTAATCTCACACATTATACAATTATTGAAAATCAATATCCAATTTACATGTATCTTAAATTAACTAAAATCATCACACAATAACCAAACAAACAAAACCAAAAATATCTTTTAGCTTGAGCGAAAATCCCTTCACTTAAGCTAAAATTGACCCGAGACAAGAGTTTAGTTGTAGTACCATTTTTGCTTGAGCGAAAATAAGATAAAAAAGAGAGACAAATTTTGTTGCTTGAGCGAAAATACTTAATAATATACCTAACTAAATTTCAAATCTTTACCAATAATCAATAATTAAAATTGTACTTTGTAAAACCTATAGAATTAATATGACACTACCTTGCTCGAATTTTGATTTGTACTCTCGTTGAAATCATATATATATATATATATATATATATATATATTAAAAAAATTAAACAAGACTCTACTTAAATTCAACTCAAACAACCAACTTTCATCACTGTTTAAACTTCAAAATAATTCATAACCCAACTTAAAAACATTCAATAACCTTTTCAATACTAAAATCAACATTAATATACCAAACTATAAAAATCAAATATATCTACAATTTCAAAAGTTATCAATTTAAAAAAAAAATCATTAAATAACATAATTGTATGAGAATTTTGGAACTTGTGACCACGTCACCTTTACATCCAAATCTTTTAGCCTAAGGTACTATTGAAAAGTTAAAATCACCCTCTCTTACTTGAATAGAAGGACGAGTACTCACAAATAACTCAAACTCCTAAAGTAAACAAGAATAACCTAACCTGCACAACAAAATTCTGATCAATGATTTGAGCACATCATTAGGATCCTAAATTAACAAAGACTAATCCTAAGACTAAATATATCACATGCAAAGCACATGTACCTAAGTATACATGAAAACTCAAAACTGTCTCAACGAAAAAAGAAGCAGAACTAAACTTACTCGAATCAAAATTTTGATTAGGTAACTTTGCTTTAATCATTGTCAGGACTCCAAATATAGTATTTGATTATCAATCTGATAAATGATAATGTTAAAAGTTTAAAGAAAAATTATAAGTAAAAAGAAAAAACTTTTCTCAAGGAATGATAATTATTTTGAAAATGAAACTTAAATATTTTTTTCCATTTATGTAGACCTTTTACTTTAATAATAAAAAAATCATATATTATTTTTAGTCTAAAACTATTTTTTCTAATATCTTAAAGGATGATATTCCAGCACTCCTTATACTAATATTAATGTTGGAATGTATTATAAGTATTAAATTAGGAAAATTAATATTGAAATGTGCTATATAAGTATTAAATTAGGAAATTTAATATGTTTTATTTGATTAATAATTTGTGAAGGTTTCATGTCATAAGTTGAAGGCGAAAATCATTTATAATCAACTAAAAAGTGTAAAAGTTACTTTGTCACAAAAGTTATTTATATCTAGGTAAAAAATAAAGAGTTGGTGACATGTAGTAATCTATGGGTATAACTTAACAGGAGTCCTTCACTAGATAAACACTAATTAAGCCACTTTTTCCCCCTAAAAAGTGTTAAGCCGGCTAAAAAAATAAGAGTTAAACGTCTCAACATTAAAATAAAAATAAATAAAGCTATTTGTAATCAAACACATTTTATTTTATTAAAATGTACATTTAAAACTAAAACCTTCACAAATACTAATTCACTTAATAAATAAGATCAATCAATGCATATTATATAAAGGGCAAATTTGATTTTTTTATGAACGAGTGGGATTTTGTGAATTTAATCTTTTAAAAAACAAAAAGATATAATTTAATATTTAAATACAAAAATTATAATTTGATTCTTAAATATTATAATATAATAATAAAATATTTCTTAATGTAGCGTGATATTGGTTTTTAGATAGTATATTTTGATGATAAAATGATATGTGAAATTTAACATAAAAATATAATAATTGAGTTTTATATATATATATATATATATATATTACAAGATATTTATAAATAAAAAATAATTTTAAAAATAAAAAACAGTTAATTATTATATTTAATTTTATCTAAAGTAGTTTTTATTAATAATAGAAGTTATTTTATATACTAATATTTTTTTAATTTAAAATAATATCTAGTTTAGTTAATATAATAATTAATTATTTTTATTTAATAATTATAGTTATATATATATATATATATATAACTAGTATATAAAAAATTATATACTGGTTATTTTGAAGATACGAAATAGCACTAATTGTTATTTTGAAGATTAAATTGAAATCAGCACACATTTTAAAGACTTAATTTACTAGTTATTATATTTTGTAACTACAATAAGATAGTAAATAAATAATAGTGTTTTAAAAAAGGTTTTTAAAAGTGTAAGTCATCACTTATTTTTTAATTAAAAATTAAAATCCAAAAGTTGGTATGACTAAGACCATAATATTATCGTGTTTTTAAATATTAAAACGATAATAAGTACTTGAATGAGATATTAAAGTAATAATATAAAAAATATTTAAATTTTACTTAATATTTTCGAAGACTATAGGTTTACGGATACGAAAATTTAAAATTATATTTTATCCATATTTAATTTAATTTTATGCATTATTAATGTAAACTTTTTTTTGGTCAGTTTATATAATTAGCTCTCATATTTAAAATATTTCAATTTAATTCTTTCATATACCATTTTACACTCCTAAAAGATTAAAGATAATTAAAATAATAATATAAGCTACAAAAGTTAAAAACTAACACGTGTAAAGATTAAAATGAAATATTCTAACTGTATAAATTTAAAGATAATTCTTTATACAGAAAAGTAATTAAACACATACAAGATTTACATGCCAATGAAAATAAAATCATTTTAAATATATATTTAAAGGAAAAAAAGATTGTCACCTTTAACATTGTATAAAGGATTATCTTTTTATTGTATATATTTTATATTTTTATCTTTAATTATATTTTAAAATTAAAAAATGTAACAATATATAAAAAAACTACATATTTATGTTTTTACTTTACTTTTAATTATATTTGAAAAAAAAACAAAAAACAATTAGTATCAATATTTTTTTAAAATATAGAGTCACTAAGTGGTTCTTTTCTAATAATATATAATAGATAATAATCACATACCATATCATTAAAAAACCACAAAAATTAGGGCTTTATAAGTAAACTTTTTTCGTAAAGGTATGAAAGAGGGAAACCAATATGTAAGAATTATATTTTGTTCTTATTTTTGAAAGTCATTCATATTAATTAATATGAATATAATTTTAGTTCGACACTTCTCTTAACTGGCGTGTTGGTGTCGGATACTCATATCGGATACCGACACTTGTATGACGTATCCGTAAAGTGTCTAATTCAAAAAGTATTTGTTGAATTTCTGACAATTCTAATACAATTCTATAACAATTTTAAAAAAGAAAAATATATTAATTTTTTAAAAACTGAAACTTATTGTATAAAATTTTATTATGATTATAAAAATAAGAAACAAATCCTTTTGAACTACTCATGAAAAACATTTTTCTGCTCCAAAAAATAATCTGGAACATATTTGTGCATATAAATCTTTATTGTCAATTTATATAATTCATAATTATATAATATATAGATCTGTGTCCTGTTTTACATTTTATATGTTATACGTATATCCGTGTCTGTGTCGTATCTATGTCTATGCTACCTGGGATGTATTAAAGGTTAAAAGGATATTAAAAAATGTGTGTAAATTTTAAGAAAAGATAACTTCTAAGTGTAAAATAGACAAAAAAATAAATGTTTATCCAAAAAAATGTTTGTTTGGATATATTTAAATTTAAATTTAAATTTATGATAAACAAAAGTAACAAACAGCAGAGAAGATGTGGTTGTTGAGATTTTAAGGAAAAAAGAGATAGATACTGTGATGTTAATGTATATGAAATGCCAGATCGAACATTAACAACCAATTTCTGAAATTTTTAATTTACTTTCAGATTCCCTTTTTCCCTTTTAATCCAAAAACCCTAATTTTCTTTTTCCACCCTCCACTGTGTCGCCGGATCCCAAATTCTGTGTGAAGTACTTCACTCACCATTACTCCTTGTTTTCATTATTATTCGTTGTTTGTCTCCGACTATGAAAGAGGGTAAATCCGTTAACCATCAACAGCCGCACCAGAACGGTCACCTCTCGCCTTCAAAATTTGCCAAATTGTTTGATCCCGAAGCTTCCTGGGACAAGGTTTGTTCTTTCAATTCATCCTTCCTAGATCCATTCCTGTTCCCAATTTGACCCGTAGATGTTTGCTGAAATTTACTTAAAATGAAATAATTAATTTTGAAGGTGCTGAGTTGAATTATATGCCTTCCTGAAACTTGGGTAAGCAACAGAGTAAAAAAAAATTAAATAGTTGTGTTACTGATGTAACACCTCCTCAACTTCTTTTATAGTATGTGATTAAGATTGAGAATAACTGTATTGTGCGTAGTTGTTACTTAATTTTTCTAATCATATGCTAACAACCGTTGTCTATGGATTACCTCCAAGCAGGATCAATTGGGAGACGTATTACATTGGATTAGACAAGGGCTCGGCCTTGCTTGTGGATTCCTTTGGGGTTCAATACCTTTGGTTGGAGGCATATGGTTTATACTGTAAGTGCTTTTTTTGTCCAGTATGTTTATGTTTATCTTATATTTGGATGTAATTGAAGTTGTAGATTGAGTATTAACTGTAATAATTGATGTTGTGCTATCCTGTCCAAATAGCGTTAATGGTCATTGTCTTTAATTTTGATTTTCTGCCAAATGGTGCCATGCATAGGATCTAGAAACATCTTGTGTATATGTTCTGTTGTGGCAATGATATTTTTGAGTGGTCCTTTATCATATTGCTTAGGAGTTGGGATCAACTTTTGTTCACAACATTTATGAGATAAGGAAGTGCACAGTGGAGAAGGAGACAGTGAGTGCTCTATTCTATCAAGGATTAATTGACTATGGGAAAGGACCATGTAGATCTATGGGTGAAAAAGAAGTGTTGAGTGATTAACCTATGAAAATGTGGGCATTTAACATAAATTTGGGAACAGCGGTGGATGTTAAATATATGAAGATGTTGTTCTAGTTACAAAACTAAGGGAATTGCGTGTTTATGACTTTTGCTGTGCTACAGCAACATTAACTCTGGAAATATAGGAGAGGGTCTCATCAGAGATAACAATCTTTTGAAGTTGTTATGTTAATGTTTCTTGATTTTCGGTTTTAGCATTCACTGTGACATTGTTTGGAAAAGCATCTAGTAATCTATTGAAATAAATCGTTAATGAGGTTAGGCTGCAGTAATCAAGTTACCTTTTGTTGAGTTTTACTTTGTGCTATCATCAATTTTATAAACAGAATGATTGATGAATTGTTGTGACTTTACGAAGTATAAATTTTCTCAGACTTGAATTGTCAACATCATATTGTTTCTTTAACATCAGATAAATTATTTTTGTCCAAATTGAAATCCTTAGTTCATAGCTTTTTCCATTGCATTTTTGTGCCATTAAGAATGAATGTGGGACCTACTCTCCTTAACACTCTAAAGTTTGATGTTTATTTCTTAAATATTTGTCTGTTTTGCAGGTTTTTAGCGTTATCGACTGGGATTATATATAGTTATTATGCAGTAATATTAAAGGTTGACGAGGAAGAGTTTGGTGGTCATGGAGCCCTCCTTCAAGAGGGGCTATTTGCTTCTATAACCCTTTTCCTGGTACTATGCTATGTTGTTCATTGCTTTATATGCTGTAGAAAATAAGGCTTTTGTTGTTCTACAGTCTGACTCCAATTTAATATCTGTGCAGCTTTCCTGGATTCTAGTCTACAGTTTAGCACACTTCTGATTGGCTGGGCATTGAAGCTTCAACAGAATTGAAAGATTTACTTGATTACATTTGCCCAAATTGCAGTCATCTGCTTTAGTTCTATGTAAAATGTTCTGATTTTGCAATGCATGCATGAACACTAACTTCTGCATCCCATGGTAATAGCTGTTTTAGTCAAGCATTTATAGTGACTCCTCTTAGCAAATTTCGAGGATTGCAGAACTGATGAAAATCAAAATTCTCTTTGTTGAAAACCTTGAAATAAAGTTGCTTGCAGGCAAATCCTGAAGGACCATTTATCCTTGATGTTTATGCCATAAACATAGAATTCCCGAATGGGTTCTCTCATTTTTTGGGGGTCTTGGTGTTGCTGTTAGGGGATAGATATTTTATTGTGGGGGATTTTGGTTGCAGCTTCTATCAACTGATTATTTAAGGATCCAATCTTGTGTATTTATGCATGATTATGGTAAAAGGCCATAAAATTTTCATGATCTGGCTTTTGGTTGTTTGCAAGATAATAACTTTATTATAATAACGCTGTCCTTTCTCTTTGACCCAAAAAAAAATGTAAAAGAATCTCTAGTTTGCAGATTTATTGAGATTAAAGGGTATTTGTCTCAAAAAATTGATTATGCACGTCTAACTGAAAATTTCTTCTATATCTATATACTAGCATGCAACGTATAAAGACTGTAAGTTTCATAGTGCACAAATATCATTTACCGTTGTGAAGATTAGCAAAGCGATGCAATTCCCCCGTATTCACCTTCCACTAAAAGAAGAGTTAATCAAAAGTCATAATCAAGTATAATAGCATCAACAGAAAGTTTATTCTTCAATTTGAGTTAATGTGTTATTATCGTTTCTTATATCAATAGATCATGTGATAACTTGGAACTTGGATCATCCTTGGATGCATGTAGCACTTTTTTCTTTGTCAATGTTACATGAAATCCTTGATGTCACCTGCAAGAGGAAAGAATTATTCTTGAATTTTGAAAAATTAGACATTGTAAGCAAACCTTTTTTTCTCTTTGGGCAAAACAATTGATGACATATTTTTTTTTATACGATAATAGTAATAATCAAACCTAAGAACTGGCGTATACTATCCAACCCCCACTAGTTCGATTCAGTCGGTTTAACATCATGAGGCGTTTAATTCTGATTTTATAGTATGAGAATATATAACTGTAAAAATTATTCTCAAGCATACTTTATAACTATATTTAGTTAACTTTTTCATGTTCACGCAAATACTTTTTAAATTTTAAATTAATTAAAATAAAAAATGAAAGTTATATCATTTTCATGGAATAAAACTTACCCTTAACATGAGAATACAAACTGTACAGAGCAGTGGATTTAACTTTCCTGAAAATAGAATATGTCCCGAAAATAACTTTTGATAAACATCATAGGAAAGGTAACTAGAGTAACAATGGAATCAACAATGGCAGCGGCAACCAAGGCAATAGTAACATGGCATACAAGAGAAATAATAATAAAGTGGGCATGTAACACTGTCTCTGACATTTAATATTTGATCACAAGTGTTTCTACAAGAGTAAACAATATATAAAAAATGCAGAGCTCATTTTGTATACACGATAATCGTGATTCTACTTTACAATAGACATCAATTGTCCTGAGAGTTCAATATCAAAAAATCGCGCATAACACTCACGTACACGAAGAAATTAGTTGTCCATCCATTAACAAGTCAACTTGTTCCTGATGATAAGTGTTTTAAATCGGTTTCAGGCAAAACTGTTCCAGACTAAAAATAAGACTAAGAAAGGAATGGATGAAACTCTGATCCTTACTATACACTGCACAAAAGCAATTCGGAAGAAAATTCACTGCTGTTATTGCCGTCGGGATCTGCCTCTTAGTGAAACAAGATAAATACGCCCATAAACCCACTGTCTACCAAATCTTGAGACTGGTTGCTGAAAAACAATAAAATCATGTGTCATACAAAGTGCAACATCATTTTTTGGTGGATGAATTTTGTTTTGGGCGAAGAGGATATAAAATGGAAGAGAAATTTCACATTATGAACATGCATTAGAAATTGTTGCATAACTATTCTCAATTGTAACAGTTTAGATTTTTGAACAGCCTTTTGCAAAAAATTCAATTAAAAATAGAATAGAAGTCTAATTCGTTTACCTCCACTTTTGTGCGAAATTCTAATAAGCATTCGCACACATGACAATCTGCTCTATGAGGTGACTCAATATTCCTGTCCATTCTCACAAATGCAAATAACTGAAAGAAAATTAATCCAGCTCAATGCACATGGTGAAATTAAACCTTACATATGTGCAGTGCCTCTCAAACTGAACATAAGTTGAGGGACAGGATGGAAAAGAAACAATGGACAGTTATTACAATGACTGACCTCTTCTCCGCAATTTGGACACGCACCTTTTAGTGCCACCAAATCATTCCTCCACAGGCTTTGAAGCACCTTAACTGTGAAAGGACAGTTAATTAAATACAAATGTAGAAGTAGTGTCACCAATCATTGAATATGTTTTGAGGTTATAGGGAGAAAATTTTCCGATAAGGAATTCCTAAACAAGGGGCGGTTGAGGTATTTTTTGGAGTACAAATTTTAAGATTAAAGCATAAGATATTGAAGGGGAAAAGCAGCAAAAAGGGTTTTACCTGAAGCTGAAGCAACAGGGTAGCCGATGACAACACCCAGCCCAAGGAAAATAAAGCTGTTCACCAAGGCCAGAAACCCTAATCCAGGTGTTTGGCTACCAAGTGATACGCCTGAATCGAATGCATTTTGATAAGCCATGCCAACAGTGTACGATATGGGTCCAACGCAGGCTAAACTGCCAAATGCAAGGAACATGGCCCATGTGCTTGCTAAAGCAAAAACCATAGACAGATCTTCCTGCCCTACGACAACATCATTCAATATTCTAGAGAAGAAACCAAGAAGAAAGGAGCCAAGGCAGGGAGCCCTAAATATTCTAGCCAGATAAACATGTAGCAAGCTACAGACATTCAATAGAATAGAAATACAGCAATCATATCACACAAACAGAAATTCTGGAGCCACATAATAACATGTTTGAATGAGTAAAAAGAAAATACAGAGAAAGAAAACACAAATAGCAATGCATTTTCTTTTATTTGGTTGAAAAGAAAAACATGAATATTGATTTTTAAAAACAAAAATTCAGAGCCTGATTGTTTCCCTTCCAATTTTTTATTTTAAAAAAAAACGTTTTCTACAATAACTCTGCATTACCCAGCAATTAATTTCTCCTCAAAATCTATGAAGTTATGAAAATTACATTACAGAAACAGCTGGGAGATGCTCATTCACTTCCTCTGTTTTCTTCAAGTGCTCAAGAGACCAACTTTTAGAAAACATAATTATATTCAGACAGAGGACAGTCATTCTCAAATGAATCAAAGTACAAACAAATTTAAGAAAACAGTAAACAAACAAGGACTTAATTTTTCTATCCTTCTATCTTCTGTCCAATTCAATTTTCAAACCAATCTCTTATTTTCTTTCCCCTGTATCAAACAGAAGGAAAGAGTAAAAAATTGGAAATACACACTCTAGCACTTCATTCTACAACTATTGAGAGTATATATGATAAGAAATCAGCGACCAAGATTGGGGATCACAACCCAGCAGAGACAGGTGACAGAAGAAGAATTTAATATAAGATTGTGAAGAAAATGAAATTACCTCAGCATCAGCAAATGTGGATTGCCTCCTGATACTGCACCTAGGATACTTGACGACAGACTTTGAACCATACCATCTTAACCTTAACTGTTTTCAATAATTTAGTATAATTGAAGGAAAAGTAATCTAAATCAGAAGCTAAGAACTATATACTATGACAGGTTAAATAGTAAATAGTGAAGGAAGGTAGCATACCTCTACTCTATCAAACATGTCATCAACTATGAGAGGGTGACCACTATAATACGCATCCCGTGCCTATTGCAAAAGCCAAACACTCATCGATATTTCCATAATAGTAGCAAAATTGAAGTTTTGCGGAGAGTAAAATTGAAATGGTTTGGTTTACTTGGCAGTAGAGAGCTTCGAGGTTCTCTTTGTTGGCGGTTTCGAGGGGCCCGACGTAGATGCAGTGTGGTCCCTCGGGGTGTCGGTCGGAGGTGGCGGAGACGCGGAGGCTTTTGGCGGAGATTCTGACGTGGGCGGTGGTTCTGGGCAGTTCCAGGAGCGGCGATTGGATGATCTGAGAGAGGCTGGTGGCGGCCATCAGCCCACGCCACAATTTCCACCCAAACCAATTCTTCTATTAATTTCATTTAATTTCTCTCCACGCAATAATAAATTAATAATATTAATAAATCAATATTTCTTTCCACCTTCTCTTCTCATTCCACTTGCCTAAATATCTCTTTGCTTCTCATTCTCTTCACCAAAAATAATTTTTTTTTTCATTTTTTTGCCTTTTCTAAATATTATTTTGTAATTTAGATACTATTGCATTCTTGTTAAAATGTAAGTGTAATTTAAAATGTCATATTTAATAAAAATGAGAAAATTAAATAAATATAAAGAAAAAAGATCCACAATATTACTGTTATTAGAATTTGGATTGGAGATGGTGTTTGTACTTAATATGTAAAGAACAAGGATATTCTTATTCTTAGGAGATATCTTTAACATAACCTGAAAATATTCAATTGATACTAACAAAAAAAAACACATGTGCTATAACAAAGAAAATAACATTTACACCATGGCATGTTGTTTTTGAAAGTGCTAAATCATTTAAACCTTTCTTTTATTAGTAATAAAAGAGTGAACATGTACAATCATAAATAAGACAAAGGAAATCAAACATGAATGGATGACGATTTTGATTGAATGACACAATATGCTTATGTTTATTCAATGTCAATATCAAAATCTATCTAATTCTTGCCACCTCCTTGAAAAATATAAACAACAAGAGAACATTATCCCAAATAGTGATGACACTTATCCCAATTAGTGATGACACTTCTCAAGTAGCAAGTATTACCATGTGATAAAACTACCGAAAACGCAATTTTTTTATTTGAACTTAGTAAAAATCTTACATGGAAAAATATTTTTCTCGTTTAAAAATTGAGGTAAAACTAATTAGGATTAAAATAGAAAAATGTTTAATAGTAATGTCTTTAATTATGTTCCATGCTTACAAATTTTGTTACCACAACTAGTTTATACATAGTTGATGGAGGTATAACCTTAATTTCAATAAATTATGTTTGACTATCTTGTTGACACAAAAATAATATAGATAAATGGTTTAACACTTCTATCGATCAATATTTATCCATATAATGATAGAGAATTGGAAAAAATAATTCTGTCTATCCTTTTTAAATCTTAGAGAGTTTATTTTGTTGACCATTAGACGGTTTGTTTTCCTATAATCCAAAATATTCTTAAATAGTTTGATGGCTATGACTAACCTAGACAATTTATGAAATACTTAGATTATCTAATGGTCATTTCGTTTTGTTTAAACGTTTCTATTTTTCTATTTCTTTTTTGTTTTTCTTCTTGCATAATTGATTTTTCTGACAACATTCTATAGTCTCTTTTGTAAATCAATGATAAAGTTTTCTAGTTTTACCTTAAAACACTTAATTTTGAAGTGTTCTCTTGCGCATCTCTTTGATGGATAAGGTTGACGAAGAAGTTTGTCTTGGAGTCAATAACTTCATGTATATGCATCTTGGTGAGAACCATGCTACCTCTTTAGTTTCTCTTTTACTTGATTAGACTAATTATCATTCTTGGAGTCGTTTTATGGTTATTGATTTAAGCGCAAAAAATAAGTTACAATTCATAAATGGTCTTATTGATCCTCCTCCTGCCACAAATCAAATATTTTCTTTGTGGAAAAGATGTAACAATATGGTTGCATCATGAATCATCAATTTGGTAACGCTAAGTATCAAAAAATCCATCATTTGGATGAACTTTGTTGTTGAGATTTGGGATGAACTTTAATCAAGATATGGTCAAGGTGATCATATGTCATATCTTCAACCAGAAATGTTTTCATTAAGACAAAAATATCAATCTATTACTAAATTATTTTTCAAGTTATGCGTACAAGATGAACAATTTCAGGTTTGATTGTAAATACAATAATAAGTATTTTTGTGAAATTCTTGATGTCATGGATAAAAGAAAGCTTGAAGATCAAGCCATGCAAATTCTACACGACCTTAATGAACAATATGGGAACATCAAATTTCATGTTCCTCTTGACCATTTCCCACTCATTTCAAAAATTTGCTCCTTTATTGTTTAACAAGAAAAACAACTTCTTGGAGACAATGTTCATTTTGCATTTTATAATGCCTTAGAGGTAAATAATACATTTATTAACAATGCTAGTATTTCTTAAAAATGTTCACTCCAAATTTTATGGAAAAATTTGTCACAATGAGAATGTTTTCTTAAACAAGAACAATTCAAATAATATTTTTGATAACAAAGGAAAAAATCTTCATAATAATAAAATATGCTCCCACTGTGAACTGTTTGATCATATTGTGGACATATGCTATAGGAAACATGGATTTCATCTATAGAAGTTCTAGCATAAGTGTTAATGCATTTGTAGCAGATAAGGAAAGAAAACCTCTAGCAGTTTGAATTCCTCTCATACTACTTCTATTTCCACTTGTGTCAAACTTAAATAATTTAGGTATGGATTCCTTGACAATGAAATCACTTGGATTATAGATTCTGAAGCAAAAGATCATGTCATTTGTACTGATAATGGAATAGAATTTTGCATGAATGATTTCTATACATCTAAAGGTATTATTCATAAAAAAATCTTATCTTCAAAATTCTTTTAACAAAATGGTATTGTTAAGAAAACACATCAACATATTTTATCTATTTATAGAACTATTCTCTTTCAATTTAATTTATCCAAAAAAAATTGAAATTATATTGCTATTCATGTTATTTATATTATTAATTCTCTCTCGTCTAACCTGTTTTAAACAATCAATTTTGTTTTGAAAAACTTCATAATAAAATTCTCAATCTTTCTATGCTCCCCCTTTTTTTTTGTCTTTGTCATACTAACATTTTGCCTATAAAACGTAAAATATTTTTTCCTATAGCTCATCCTTGTTTTATTTTTGTTGGTTTTAAACCTGATATAAAGGACGCATGATTAATGATTTGCACACACATACTATTTTCATTTCTCCTAATGTTTTATGATAAACATTTTTTCTCATGTCACCACTAACACCGATCATACTAACACCGATCATAAATACTTCGAGATCATCTACGATAAAATATAATAAGATACCTAATTTTTCTACGAAATTCATTACTCGAGGGAAGGAACAAGGGAATAAGTTTTTTCCTATTCAAACCAGATTTCAGTGGTCCCACTTGGATGTTTTACAGGTAATTCGGTTGTAACACTTGTTATTATATGATGTATTGAAGAGCTGTTATTATCACCTAAATTATTAACGATGTTTCGTGACCACAGTTGTAGATAGATAGTTTAAATTTTATTTTATTTTTTATGTATGATGGATGATGCTTGAAAATAGGAATACAACAAAGAAGGAAATAGCTCCATGATCTCAGGGTCCCTCAAAAGATAAACAAAGAACAAAGAACAGGATTGATATGGCATCAGATAGATGAAGAACCTATGTATACGGATACAGACACTGACACGATACGGATACGGAGATACATATAATCTCTAAAATGTAGGACACGGGGACATAAATTTATATATTATATAATTTTAAATTATATAAATTGAAAATAAATATTTATGTGCAAAAGTATGTTTCAGATTCTTTTGGGAGCAGGAAGATATTTTTCATGACTGGTTCAAAAGAATTTGTTCCTTATTTTTATAATCGTAATAAAAATTTATACAATAAATTTGAGTTTTTAGAAAATTATTGTATTTATACCTTTTAAAATTATATTAAAACCGTGCTAGAATTTTAAAAAATCCAACAAATATTTTTTGAATTGAACACTTCACCGATAAGTGTCCTACGAGTGTCCTATGAGTGTCGACACCGATACGTGTGTCCGACACAGATACGCCCATTTAAGAGAAGTGTCGGGATTCATAGTGAAGATGAGAGCTTTGAGATGTATGAATTATGATGGATGCTTGCTTCAAAAGACTCTGCTTTTTTATCAAGCAAAGTTTTAAACAAGCATGATTCTGGGATATAGGATTCATGATTCTAAACTATTAAGCAAAATGGTCCAATGTTGGAAATAGGGTAAGTGTTATTATTATGACCACTTCAGTACTTTGACATGGCATCATCTCAGATTCACAAGAACACTTTTAACTGTTATACTACTACCGTTGAGATTGTTTCCTCAGCATTGTTCACTAATTGCACATTATATTTCTCATTTTGTATTATACATGCATTTTTATATCAATAGAAAGAGAGACAGAGAGAAGGAAGAGAATGCAGTGGCACTTATTTTGTCTCATTTATGCTGCCATTAAAACAAAAAGTGCAGTGTACAAACATGAGATGATTACAGAAAATTGAGATTAGAAATAACATTATCATTGTTAGACAGAAACATGGTTTGAGCCCTCTATGGTCTGTCGAGTGTCTCTCCCCCACCCCAGTCCTTTTCCTTTATTTGTAAGAAACAACATTGTTCTTGAATAGTATTTTCCTCTGGGACCCTTCCCTTATCACAAACTTTTGGGCTTCAACTGATCTTATCTTTTCAGAACGCTGAACCATTGGTTCCTTGGATCAGAAAGTTCACTCAAATAAAATCTCAAAATGTAGTTGAGTGTGACATTGATGCCAACCCATTGTGTTTGTTGTTAGAGGAGGTGATTTGTATTATTCTTTGGGTGGAAGCTAGTGAAGCCTCAAATTTGGAGGAACTAAGAGGCATTGAATCATGGGGTTGTAGTATAGCAGATGATCACATGTAAGGAATATCACAGATAAGGATGGGAGTGAATGAAAGAAAGAGTTGAAGAAGCCAATCTTTTGTGGGGTAAATGGACCACAATGCATAGGAATTTTCAGTTCACATGTGTATCTTCTATCTTTGATGTCAATAGCCACCATGCACATGCAAACTTTAAACTGTTGCCAAACTCATATATCTCTCACTCTCCTTGTGACAAAGAACAACATAAAAAATTCTCCACATTTTGAAAAATAGGTCATTTTAATAAATAAGTGCCCAACACTATTTTGTTGAATCCATTTCCTAGGTATTCTATATTCCATATATGGCCAAATAAAAGCATGCTTCATCCACCTATTTCTTAATTATTTAATCCACCTCAACTATGAATGACCTATATATTACTTAAAATACTTCATCATACACTATATATATATATATATATATATAACATTTAGTAACATTCAAATTCTTAAAACTTAAAAAAAATTATTTATAATTTAATAAAATAATATTAATTACACTACAAGAAAATAATGAAATAGAAACCAATTTTTAGAAACTAAAATAATTAGTTGCAATAGTAACTAAATTAGAGACCACTTTAGAAACTAAAAAAAATTGGTTTCTAAATTAGTTTCTATTATTGTTAAATAGTTTCTAAATGGATATCTAATTAACAACCAAAGTTTTAACTATTGGTAGTTCATTTCGCTTAATTGTTTTCAAAGTTCTTCCTATATAAGAGATTATTATTATTATTAGTCAATCAACTAAAGACAAAAATTAGAAGCATATAATACAAGAAAATCATTAAATATAAACTAATTTAGAGATAAGAAAATAATTAGTCATTATATTAACTTACAAGAAAATCATTAAATATAAAATAATTTAGAGAAAAATAATAATTAGTCATTATATTAACTAAATTAGATATTATTTTATAAACTAAAAACGATTAATACCTAAATTATATTATTAAATTTATAAAGTAGTTTCTAAATTGGTATCTAATATTAACTATCAATGTTTTATATTCTAAATTGATCTTTAATTAAATTAGTCAATAATTTAGAGTTTAAAGTAGTTAGAAGTTAAAACTTTAATAACTAATGTTAGATTATAATTTAGAAACTATTTATATTTTTTTATTAATAATATAAATTATTTTTTATATCAATAATTTTTTTATTCATAAAATAGTTCTAATTTAGTCAAAATCTAACTAATTATTTTTTTATCTTTAAATTAGTTGATATTTAATCAATTTGTTGTAGTGACATTTTAGATAATTGAATTTTAAAAAAAAGTTTAAAACATTAGTTAACTTCCATTTATTTTGTTCTCATTTTGATGGTCTGTCTTTACTTTAACAACAAATTAAAAAAAAAATATCCAATTATACACAATAATATTTTAATTAGTGCAAAATTTTATAGTTATAATGTAATATATAATACAATAATTTTTTTAAAGTAAAGTTTATATAATGTATATGAACATAAACATGAACTCTTCTTTTACCTCTCCAATATCGTTCAAATCTAGAATAACTAAATCTCAAAACCAATTTTACAAATTGAATAAAAGCAAGTTTGAAACTATCTTTCATCCTAAAGTAATTAGAAAAATAATTTATAAGTAAAAGTAAAAGGTGACATAGCTATTTACTATGTATACGGAAAATAATGATTTTAAATACCATTTTTAATATAAAACTAAAAGATAAAGATTGGCAAGAAAATTATACAGGAATAAAATTACTTCTTCAATATCTCACATTAATTAAAAATAAAGTCAATTCATAGTATATAAGTGAGTACAAATCTGCTGGTTTTGTAAGGTTGAATTCGACTTAAAGTCTTTTAATATGATATCAAAGTCATTTAAAGTTTATCTTTGCAAAATCTCACATTAACTAAAAATATAGTATATAAATAAGTACAAATCTTACCTTACACTTATTTTGTAAGATTGAGTTAAATTTAAAGTTAATTTTTTAATATTACTAAAACTTGTTAAAAGTCACGTGATTCAATTAATTACGAAGGAGAATTATCAATATAGAAGTTTAACCAGTTTCAACACCGAATAGAAAGTAGAAAGTGAAAGTTTAAATTTTAAAATTAACAATAGGGATTTAAAAATTTATATTATGTCTAACATTAAACATTCATAATTTTGTTCAAAATAATGGATTACGGTGTGGAAATATTATATAACACTTTGTTAATTAATTATTAGTTTATTTTCTATAAAAAATATATTTTTAAAATAAAAAATTTGACATCTATCTAGATTTAATTTTGTTGAGCATTACGTAGGCTTTATAAGAAGGTTGGGTATGTAGGGACGAATGATAAAAGGAAGATGTTTTTGTTTCTAAAAATGTACAAAAAAAGAAGAAGAAAATCCTACTTTGCCTATTTGCATTCACATTAATAAATGAAGAGGTTGCGTGGATTATGATGTTTGTTTTGTGTCTTCTCTTGACCCGACCCGTGTGGGAAGCACATGGCATTAGGGTGCCTTGGAGGGACGAAAGGTAGGAGTAGGTGTAGGACTAGGACCCCTTCTTGCCATGCCCACCACGCAATCTCTCCTTTTTTATTTTCTCACCTTCAATTGCCTCTCATAATCATATTTCCACATGACGCAACCTCATTATGCTTCCTTGCATTTATGCACTTTTTATTTTAGCCCCTGCTTCCTCCTTCATCATGGCCCCCAAATTTCGGTTTCAAACTAACAACAATGCTGGCCCCATTCAAAACACAAAACTCCAACCCTTTTCTCCTCACAAGGGCTCATTACTCAACCATACTAATCATTTATTAACGCTAATGACGTCATTAAAAAAAGGACTTATATTTTAAGCTTATTGCTAGGTTTCATTCTAGTGTCTTATTTTAGTATGGAACAACACTCTATATAGACACATGTACACTCTTATACGTATGTATGTCAAACACCTTTAGCTACCATGCATATATAATCTAATTAACTTATTTCGGTAGAAAATGTATTACAAAGCGGAGATAACAGCTCGCACCGAGACTGACAACTCGTGCGTTGGATAACATATTTGATGAAAAAAACGCACGCGGAAACAACACACATAATCATAAATCAACTGCAGAAAATAAACAACACATAATTTAACGTGGTTCGGTCGACAACTACAACCTACATCCACACGGGTAACTATTAGGTTTTTATTCTGTCCTGTTGCACACCAATTACAGGTACAATGATATCTTTAAATAGAGATAATAAAGGGACACAATGATTAAGCCCACTCACTAAAACATGTTGTCTACTCAGCCCAACCCAATTGGTTTTGGCTTCATACCCAACAATATTATGGGTGATCCGATAACGGTCCAATAGCGGATGGTCTGATAAGGCCAACAAACACTTGTTAGGATAGGTTCGGAATGACTCTGATATCATATTACAAAGCGGACTTTAAGCCTAACTCAACCCTATAAAACCGATTTTATGAGGTGACGTTTGCACCTACTTACATACAATGAAATATTCTCGTCTATAGTCCTAATCGATATGAGATCTCCAATAAAATAAACTATTCTTAATTATTCTATGAGTGGTAAAACTTACAAAATAACTCCAAAGTAAGTGAATAAATAAATAATAAAATAAATCTAGTTTATGAGAGAATTAAGATATTTTAACTCATGTTTATATAAAGATTAAATGGGGTATAGACCATGTTCTTCTTTTTTTAGTGTTCTATTATTAAAATTACTTGATAGCTGAGCTCAGTTATAAATAAGGTAAATAGTTACTCTTAAATTATAAAGTGAACTCTCATAATCGTAATGATAAATTATATTTTAGGTACTGAAAAAGTACATGAAGCATATTAGTTAACCTAAGGATGGTGTGTTCATGATATGGATGCTTCACTGTTTGCGTTGTTGGGGATGCGATTTTTCGTGGACTCCATGAGCATGACCATGACAAAGTGGAGCTTTTTCGGTTTATTTAACTTGAGGCTTACTTCGAATTTACTCGTTTGGCCCAGAATCCAAAATTCCCTCTTTTCCATGTGAGCTGTTTGGTACATTTTGACAAAAAATGAGAAGGTTCGCACAAGTCCTGGAGTGATGAATCATAACCCCGCAAAGAAGACAACCGAAGCTGGTCATAGATCTTCATTCATCTTTTCATGTTTGGAGCATCCGATGCAGCTAATTCGCTTTTCCCATTTCCAACTTCTTTCGCCAAAAGTTAAATGCCATCGTTTTATCCATTTACTCATTCATCTCTCGTACATGCAGCACTGTACCAAGAGAAAACAGTAGTGTTTTTTTTATTAAGGAAGTTGAGTGTCGGTAAAAAAAAACTAGAGAAGGAAAATTAAAATGCAGAAGGTTGATGGCATTGGTAACAGTGGTAGTGGTTTTGGTGGGTGTGGCTCGAGAGAGGAAAGAAAAAGGGTTATAGAATGTGAGGCACTAAGATACAGTTAAAGTGAATTGGGAGCGGTATCTAAGGAGCGATGATTACGGAACTAGAGATGAAAGAAAGGACCCGCCCCACACGTTGGATTCTCAATCCCAACTTCTGTCGTTTTCCTCCACCGTTACTCACTCTTTCACCTTTTAACCTTCTCAGTTTTAATCTGCTCTACAAAATTTTCATATCTCTACGTAGTTCTGGACCCCACACGTAATTCAATTTGTCTGAATACAATTGGAAGGTGGTGTATACGCGTTGAAGTAAAAGTTACAATTAATTTAATAATGATAGAAAAAGTTAACAAAATTCCAAAAACTGCCCTGCACTGGAACATGTTCCATGTCACTACCCAGTGCCGCTCTGCTCCTTAAGTACTCCTCCTCTCTCCCGGACCAATCGCCTCTCATAACTATTTTCAACTTACAGAGTGGAAAAAAAAGAAGAAAAATGGCAGTGCCAAACATTTTTCTCTGCATTGCCTTCGTTATCTCCTTAACATGGATGGTTGAAGCACGAATTCCAGGGATTTACTCTGGCGGTGCATGGGAAAGTGCTCACGCTACCTTCTACGGAGGATCCGATGCTTCCGGCACCATGGGTTAGTAACTAACTCGACACAAACCTAGTACTTTGAAAATGTAACAACATAGCTTAATGTTCCTAACCAACAGCATTTTCTTTTCCACGTTGTACTTTGTTTAGGGGGAGCGTGTGGGTATGGGAACCTCTACAGCCAAGGCTACGGTGTGAACACGGCGGCATTGAGCACGGCGCTTTTCAACAATGGCCTTAGCTGCGGCGCGTGCTTTGAGATCAAGTGCGCAAACGACAGACAGTGGTGTCACTCCGGAAGCCCTTCCATCTTCATCACCGCAACAAACTTTTGCCCTCCCAACTACGCTCTTCCAAACGACAATGGCGGCTGGTGCAACCCTCCTCGTCCTCACTTCGACCTCGCCATGCCCATGTTCCTTAAAATTGCCGAATACCGCGCCGGAATTGTCCCTGTTGCCTTTCGCCGGTTCGTCACCCACCCTTCACTTTTCCTTTTCATATATCCATCCTTAAAGTAAAAAGATTATATTTTTAGCTTTGTTTCTTTTGTTTTTAATAATTTTTTCTCATTTGTGATTTATGGGTTTTTGTTTTTGTTTCCCTTTGGGGGTTTAAAGTACGGTTATTGACTTATTGTTTAAGCAGCAGTCACAAAAACTGGTAATGAGTCTCTAGAATGGTCACGGTGAAAGGAAAAGAAAGTAAGGTAGCTGTTAACTTCCCTAGGTAGTTACTGGTTAGTCCATTTCCCAAATGGTTCATAACTGAAGTCAATGATGTGAGCGTGATTTGTTTATGTGACATTGTGCTTTGCACAGTTTTCGGCATGGCTTGTGTCTGATTCAGTAGAGAAGAGGTGGGGTAGGTTCTTCGTTGGTCTTTTTGCCTCTAATTTTGGGATTTCTGTCACTCAACCACTTAACCATTTTAGTCTGTTCCTTAATTTCATTGCTGTTTTTTCTATTTATTGTTACTTTCAAGTCACTTTCGGTGCTGTTACTGCGAGGCGTAAGAAAAAAAGTAGCACCATAATTATGTGGATCCCTATTTGATTATATCTACTTAACCTTGCTTTATAAAGTATTACACTGAAGTAGAAATTTTATTAAGAGTGTTAGTTAGATAATAATGAGTGGATTGGTTGGTATTTACGCAGGGTGCCATGCAGAAAGCACGGAGGGATAAGGTTCACCGTCAACGGATTCCGTTACTTCAACCTGGTGCTCGTTAGCAACGTGGCGGGTGCGGGGGATATCGTGCGCATCTACGTGAAGGGGTCTCGAACCGGGTGGATGCCAATGAGCCGAAACTGGGGTCAGAACTGGCAGTCAAACGCGGTTTTGGTGGGGCAGGCGCTGTCGTTTCGCGTGACGAGCAGCGACCGCCGCACCTCCACCTCGTGGAACATCGCTCCGCCCCATTGGCAGTTCGGTCAAACTTTCACCGGCAAAAATTTCCGAGTCTGAAACCCTAGAATCAACATCAATGACATAATTAAATATATTTTTTTTTATCATAATCTTTTTAACTGGATTGATGGTGACAACGTTGGTGAGTGAAATAGTGAGTGACAAGTTTTTAATTGTGGGTAGATGTTTGTTTTTAGTTCGTATTGGGGTGCGTGATGTTGTGTCTTGAATTTGTATGGTAGACCAAATGGTGTAACATGAGAGAGAGTGTAGGGAATATTGCTGAAGTGGCTTTAATCAAAATGGTAGCCCGCAGCTAATTTGTTATATATTCTTATTTCAATCTAATTTTTTTTCTGTCAATTTTTCTCCATCATTATCTTTGGAAATAGATTTGAAAAGGAAAATGTTATCTAAGGGACTTTAAATCTAACTCAATCTCATAAAATCGATTCAATGAGATAAAGTTTGCACCAATTTATATGTTATGAAATTAATTTATATATTAAGAAAGACTCTAATCGACGTGGGATAGAAGAGTAAAATTTACTCCATTAACTAAAAAGTTGTTGGAAAATAATAAATGAAAGGTTTGAATTAGTTAAAGTGAAGGGGTGAGTGGAGGAAATTGTTGAGGTATGGGTGACATTGTGGATATGAATTTGAATTAAAGAAGGCATGTGCTCCACTCTTCTGCCCATATGGAATGATGATACCAAGTGTTTGTTAACTTTTTAAAGTAGAGGATTTCCATAAACCATTTGAGTTATTTCATAGTTAGTTGAATTTGAGTAGTTTGAATAAGAATGAAGTTAATTTGATGGAAGGAGTGGAGTGAGTGGGTGAGATGATAGGTAGGAGAAGCACATGGGTGGGGTTGATTCTTAAATGCCATCCAACACCCTACTTCGCCTTTCCAACAACTTTCATACCTATTTACTTACTCTCTAATGCTCACTGGATTCAGAGATGAAAAAGTAGAAAGTGAAACAAAATTCATTTTAAATAAAATATAATTACTTATTTTGTATATGATTAAAATATTATGTCAATTTAGTTAAAAGAAATATGAATTATTTGATCCTTTAATTTTTTTAAAAATGAAGTAAATTTAATTCGCTATTAATATACAATTTAATTACTAATAGAAACTGTTGACGTGTGTAATAAAGTAATACGCATGGAAGATTCAATATTAAATCTTATTATTGGTTTTTCTATATAAATAATAAATTAATATTATAATCACTTATAAATATTAATAGTGAACTAATATTATTTAATTTTAGACTATTATAAATCACATTTATAATTAAAATCTATAAAAATCAAAATTACATATATATTCACGAAGTTGTAAGAACCTATGAAGCTCGGACATCGACACTCGTATGACACATGTAGGATACATATCCGTGAAGTGTCCAATTCAAAAAGTATTTGTTAGATTTATAACAAGTACGGTTCTAACACAATTTTAAAAAAGAAAAATACATTAATTTTTTTAAAATTCAAATTTTATTGTATAAATTGTTATTATAATTATAAAAATAAGAAAAAAAATCCTTGTGAACCAGTCATGAAAAACATTTTTTGGTTTCAAAAAATAATTTGGAACATACTTGTACACATAAATACTTATTGTCAATTTATATAATTCATAATTATATAATATATAGATATGTGTCTCCGTGTCCTACATCTAAAAGATTTCACGTATCTCTGTATCTCTGTCGTATCAATGTTCGTGTGAGTGTCTGTACTACATAGATAGGAATTGAAAATTAATTTAAATTTTTCTTTTTTCTTTAAAGTGTTCCTTGTTAATGGCAGCGGAAAGAATTCAGAGTAGAGTGAATTTAAATTTATAAATTTTTAACCCAATCAATATTAATGGATAAATTATGATTACATTATTTATCTGGTCTGTGTATTTTTGGGGCTCTAGGTCAGTAATTTGTAGATTCTGTCCCTCTTGATTATTCTCATTCATTTTTATCGATTTTTTTTTGTCTTTTTATAGTAGTGTATTTGTCCTTCTTGTAGTTTAGATGTGTTATTTTTATTCTTTCATTATTTTTTATTATTATTTAAGATTATACTTTTTATATTTCGTATTTTTTAAAGTGAGTATCATATCAGGTTATTAAAAATATTCAATTTTCTGATTATATTAAGATAATTATAATAAATCATTTCAAAATATTCGTCCTCCAAACTATGCTATAAATCATTTCTCAATCTTATGCGTAGTCCTCTACATTTGAAATAATTCACAGCCTGAAACCTCAAACCGATTTAAACATTTTATTTTATATATTAATAATATTATAATTCGTATTGATATTTCTAATTGATTAAAATATATAATTTGACTGAGGCATGAACTTGAGACGGTTAAATATTAGTATTTTTAAACTGCGTGACTTTTTAATTTATTTTCCTTTAACTTAAAGATGACTAATTTGATTGCAATTCATTAAATATGCTAATTCCTCGACATTTTTTAAGATAATCTAATTACAATTAATATATAGACTAAACTAAAAAACTTAATAAATCTATCATCCTTATCTTATAAATATTAAGTCGTAAAAGTTCTTTAAAATAATTTAATTATTGAAATCTAGTAGGTTTCTAAAAAAAATTTAATAAATCTATCATCCTTCTATTGTTTTTTTTTTCAAAATATAATTAAGGATTAAATAAAAATTAAAATATACATTTTTATTATCAGCAAATAATGAATAAAATAAAATAAGACATTTAAGGGATGTCTCAATCCTTATACACAAAATAACCAAAGATAACCTATTAAGTTCTTACTTTTCAAGCTATACAAACCTCCAAACCAAGGAATGACAAACTACACCAAAACACACCTCCTGCTACCCTATTCGGATTCATACAACCAGTCTTTAGTCTAAACAATACACACAAAATAACTCCTACTACAACCAAAAGACTAAAAACACGATTACAAATCAAAATCTTTCGTCCACAACCAGACCCACAACACCATGCCAAAAAGAATCCACTTTTCTTCAATACTTAAAGTACCTTAATTGCTTGTCAACATGTCTGGTATCCGTAAAACCTGTTCAAAACCCACCATAAGAGATAAAACAAAAATCAAAACTTACCTTTCAATAAACCAGAATCTAACTCACAACCTACAACCAACAACAAACCTCTTTATTAATCAAAGATCAACGTTAATAGTACCCAAACCATAAATACGATATAACATAGTTATTTATAAAGTACATACTAAATTGGATAATTTATTTTATATATTGATATAGTTATTTATAATTTTAAAATATAATTAAAAATAAAATAGGAATATAAATGTATATATACATTGTTATAGATGTATATAATAATAAAACTGATTTATAATTAAAAATAAAATAGGAATATAAATGTATATATACATTGTTATAGATGTATATAATAATAAAACTGATTTGTTATAATTTTTAAAGTAAACCAGTAACGTGTAACTAAAAGAGAAACGAGTTATAAGTATATAAAAATTAAAAGAAAGTATTTTAAATATGTCAATCAACACATAAGAAATATCTAGCAAAGAAGAAGTCAGTGATGAAGGAACAACGAAATAATATCAATTAGAAAATTATAATTTTAAGACATTTTTAAATTCTTTTATGGAGTCTTTTAAACACTTATGAATGAAACATTATTTTTCAAGACTTAATTATAAAAAAAACATCTAGAGAGCATCTAGTTATTTTTTTTTATTAAAATAATGTTTGTTGGGCCTGAAAGAATCAAACTATAAACTTACTTGGCAAATGCTTCCTGCACCCAACACTTTTGCATCTACACCCAACATAATTTCAAAAATTCCAAAAATACATTTTATTCTGGAAATGAAAATTTGGAATTGAAAATAATGCATTCCAGATAAATAAATCCGGTAGAGCTTTTTGTGTTTTGGATATAAAATTCCGGAAAAAAAAATCAAAATCTCATTCTGGATAAAAAAATCCGAAACTGAAAATAATACATTACAGAAAAATTTATCTGGAAGAAATTATTGTGTTCTGGAAAAAAGGGTCTGGAATGTAATTTTATATGCACTCCATTTTTTTAAGGGTATTTTCGATTTTTCCCCTGTGACTGGATGCAGTGATATGATGTCGGAAGCAATTGCCAACTTACTTTTATCATTTCCGAATAGCAGTTAGATTTTGGGCCTTCAACAATGCCCAGACAATGCAACCCTAAATTCCCTGAAAACAATCTACAGAACCTAAGACCTATCAAATACTATGAAAATCAAGTATCCATCATCACAACCCATATACTCATGCAATATATATATATATATATATATATATATATATATATATATATATATATATATATATATATATATATATATATATATATATATATATATATATTTATATATAAA
>Ga0123342_1001729_pt1 | contig 36795 bp, 14 predicted proteins | sample Turbeawhitnodule_FD_89960 | JGI IMG/M metagenome (GOLD analysis project Ga0123342, IMG submission 89960) | Root nodule microbial communities of legume samples collected from Mexico - Turtle bean Mexico white nodule | ecosystem: Host-associated > Plants > Roots > Nodule | place: Mexico: Nepantla...
CTTCATATTCATCTGCAATTTACACAAAAAATGAGATTAAATTTCTTCATTTGTTTCTTGGTTCAAAATATATAATCAGATTCAATAATTCTCAGATTAGGGTAATTTTCTTACATTAAGCAACAATTAAGTTCTAAAGTGTTCAATTTTTTCAATCATAAAAACTACACATTGGCACTTATCAATATGGTGTGTTCAATTAGAGTGATAATAACCATACATGTAGTCTCTACCCTACATGTGATCTTTGGTACATCTTAGACTTGATAAAATGAACAAACTACTTGGTTTGAAATTGAAATTGGTTATAGGAAAATTATACAAAACTTTAAGTTTTGCATAATTTGTCTACCACATTTCATCGAGAGAGCTAGTCACACTCATATACTTGATTCATTCAACATATTCTCTTACAACTCAACAAATTAAAATTCACCTAGGAAATTCAAATTTAATAACAATTAATATATTTTTCTAATTTAATCCTATTAGCAAGATTTTCACTTTGTGAAATTATTTTATTTTACATTTACATGCTTAATTAAATTGTATGTTCTTAAATTATTTGAATTGCTTATGGATATGTTTTATTTGTGAATATTAATATTCCATATGATAATTTTGATTGAAATGATACATGATATGTTGATTTGAATAGTTTGGGATCATAGATAAATATAATAATATAGTAAGTTATTTGAAATATTAAGAATAAAACTTATTACTGGAAGGAGATATCCATGTTCAGATGATAATGTAAATCATATAGATTAAGACATCATATTGGAAAAGCTCAGGAAAGTTCTTGCACAACTAAAATATAACATCAATATACAATTTTATGTCATGAATTCACCATGACGTATGGAGTTGAGGTTTGTGAACTTGAAGTTCTTAAAATGTGTTATAGATTTTAGTCTCTTGTAAGTAGTATTTAATACAATTCTTCTAGTTTATTGTTTCTTTGTTTGCTATCCATTTAAAGTTTAGGTTTGCTTATTGATCCAAAGTTTTAAAAATTGGGTTAAATAGAGTTTGTTGAATTGTTAATGCACTCTAGATTATGATTACTTCTATTAATAACTTACCATTTTTCTTGCATTGTTATGTATTTTTTTTTGTTTGTGGTGATGGTATTTAGTACATGAATAAAGGATCTTATGTAATACATTAGAACACAACATTGGTGTACAATTTTATGTAATAAATTCACCATAACCCATATTGAAATTAAAGTGCTTAATATGTTAAATATTAATATTTGATCAGCCATATTTAATATGATTATTCGAAAAAATATCTATTTATTTTTCTATATTTGGTATATGATAACTTTTGAATTTGTTCATATGTTTATAAACTAATTACATTAGGTCAATAGATCAATGATTAGCGTTTATTAACCCGGCTTACATTAAAATATATATTATATTATTTATGCAACATAATTTGATAAACCTAATTAAACTAAAAATATATATATTATAACAGTAATATATAATAAAATAATAAATAAAATTCAAGACAAGGTGATTTCATAGTTAAAAATTTTAACCCATTGTCTCGATAAAAGAATTAATATTCACTACAGAATTCTTAAAATAATAACGAAAATTGAATAACACAATTTTATAAATTTTTTAGAAAAGTAATATTATATTATTAAAACATTAATTAATATTAAAATTAAAATTGAAAAAGAGTGTTTAATATTATTAAGTAAATTAATTAATATTTAACGGTAATAACAAAATAAAAATAAAGCAGGTGTCCTAAGACGTAGGTCATCAAACCTCTGGCATCGAAAAGATTCTCCATTCTCAAGCGATCTTCCTTGTGTAAGGTAGGAAGTGCAGATTCCTCACTCCTCACACAAAATTCAAACCCAAACATGCAATCTCTATCGATCAAGCTCACCAAGAGGCTCTACGATTCCAAGCCTCTCTTCAGAATCTCTCCCAACCTCGTTGCTCACTCATCCTCCGCCACCGCCACTTCCCCCTCTCCGCCGCCACCGTCGCCTCCGATCCCCGCCCCTTCCAAAATACCCAACCTACTCTTCGCTCCGTGGTCCGCAACTCAGTCCCGCGGAATCTCTTTCTTTGGATCTGATGTGAGTTCCTCCGTTTTCTCACACCATTGCTTATTATACATTACGCTACGATTCTTTCTCATATATTATTATCCGTCGTCGTTTCGTTGTGATTGGATCCTTCGGTGATGTTTTTAGGGGTCATTGTAACTTTCCTACTTGTGTTGCAGGTTAGAGTTGGGAATCTCAACGGAAACCGAGGTTATAAATTTTCCGCGTTTTGATTTGGTGATTCGATTTTGATGTGTAATTTTTAGTTTCTAACTAATTCGCCTTTTGCATTTCCACTGCGGTGGACGTGGCCCAGGACGCGCTCACGAGGTAACTAAGAAATGCTTTGGGAATTGGTATTGAAGTGGTGTTCATTGATGCTTGTTGTCTAAAATAGCGTTTGGTTATGTGAATAATCTTAGGTTCTTAAACTCTATCGCCCCTCTGAAGGAACAAGCAAAGCCATTCTTGAGGTTTTTTCTAATATTCTTTCTCTAGCATTCTTATATAGCTTCTTGATACATTTTATTCAATTTTGTACTGTGATGTTGTTTTCACATATATATATTCAATTACATTAAATAAGGGAAATGGAATTTAGAATATTGTCAATAGAAGGAACTTTTAGAGGTTTTCTTGTGATGGCGAGGCCTCTATTGGCCTTTCGTGACACTTCCTGTGTTCAGTTCTTCAAAGGGTCACACTGTATGATTTGATCAAGTAAAATTTCGTTTTAATGACCTGCACTAAGTATTGGAAGCTGAATGGAATGAATTCTGTTTGGTGCTGGTAATGCTAAATGCTAAAGTCTGATTCATTTGTTTGACCAATGACTCCCAGGTTCAGCCTCACTCTGTAGCTGGTTATGCCACAGTGGCTACTACAGAGGATGACATCAAAAGGTTAGTTGGTGCATTTGATGGTACAATTGATCATACTTTCAATCTCGTAAGCATCATCCACTATTGCATTAATGAGCTTGAATATTATATTAAGCCTTTCCATCCATGATGTTTAGGTGCCATGTATCGCTAGAAATTTTGAAGTTTGATTTTACGTCTAATAGATTTTGTCATTTATTTTAAATAGAAAAGGAAGTATTATTTGATGGGAAGGGGAAAATACAAAAGAGGATAAGGTGTTCCAAAGAAACCTAAAAGCTCTAGGAAAACAAGAAATAACAGTTCCTAGGAAACCACACTACAAACAGGGCACAAGGGAGACACACAAAATTAAACCAGTGTAAATGCTGCAGAATTCTCCTAGGAAACTCCATTTACAGAACACCCGCAACAAAAGGGATAGACTAATTCTAAAAAAGCTCATTATTCCCTTTTCTTTGAACAAAGAAGATAACTTCAAAGCTTGAGGCAGTAATTAAGCCTTCCGTTTCCAGTGCAGTTTATGCTCTCAATTTTCTTTTTCCAATCTTGTTTGCTGTTAAAATTGATCATGCTTACAATGTTGTTAAGCATAATCGTTGTATTGATTCTCTTGATATTTTGATGGCTAGAATTTTGAATTGTATGTCACATCATTCCTTACATTTATTATATTACCAAGAAATATTGTTAAATTGGAAGGGGAAAATGCAAAAGGAGCACTAGTTATCCTCCAAATAAACAAAAAAGGTCTTGGAAAACAAAAGACTAAAATTCTTAAGAAATTTTTATACAAAAACAACCCAAAGTAGAAAAGACAAATGTCCCGGAAGGCCATAACTCTACTAGGAAACTCCCTCCACAAAACATGCACAAGAAAATGGATAAATTAATAATACTAACACTCAAAACAATGTCCCCTCTGCTATAAACAAAGATAACTCTTTTATCCAGCAGATTAATTAAGTTTTCCCTTTTTGGATCAGAAAGTGATGGTAGATAAGCAATCCACTTGCAATGCATGTTAGCAATTGCTTACCATCTGATTTGATGCCCTTCACTTTGGCCAAAAGGTTTCCTTTGTTCCACATATAGTCTAGGCAGAATTCCCTTTTTGGAGCCAGCATTATAGAATGACCTCCTAGAAGATTAACTGATGTCTATGGGATATGGACTGCCTTAACTTAAAATATTGCTAACCTCAATAGGTTTTGTTGAAAAGGCTTCTTGATGAGAGTCTAACTTGAATTAACTTGGTTTTAGATGAGAGACTTAAATTTGTTTATGTTTTCATGAATTTTAGAACAACAGACAACAAACTGAAAGATGCTCACCATCAATGTTGTTAAACTCGAGGAAACCCTAAATCCTAAACCGGAAGGAGATAAAATATCGTAACTCGAGGATTGTAACTTGACCCATAAGAGTTAGTGGCATATGAAAAATAATATTCAATATATAAAACAACTAAACATATATTATAATTCATAAGATTGATGCATAAAATAATTCATAAATTCATAAATATTTAATACAAATAAAATCCTTTGTATTAGTAAACAGTGTTCATGCCTTTATAAAACAAGGCTAGCGGGAGCAGAACAAAGAGAAAATAAAAAGGAACAAAACAGGCCTTTATAAAACAAGGCAGCAGGAGCAGAATAGATAAGAGAAAATAAAGAGGGAGCAGAATAGATAAGAGAAAATAAAGAGGGAGCAGAACAGATAAGAGAAAATAAAGAGGGAGCAGAACAGACAAGAGAAAATAAAGGAGGAGCAGAACAAATGAGAGAAAATAAAGGAGGGGCAGAACAGACAAGAGAAAGTAAAAGCTAGGAGCAGAACAAAGAAAATAATAAGGCCGAAACAATGACGGTGATAGCGAGAGCGAGTGGTAGGGAACACTTCAACGGAGAGTGTGAGCGGTGGTGAGCAGCACGCCTACTAGCTCCGATCTGTGCCGGTGACAATCTGGCATCTGAGTCAGCTCGCCTTCTCCTCCAAACTCGTTGAATCATGAGTTTGCAAGTATACTTGTGATCTTAACAACATTTCTCACAACTGAACATGAATGTAATCCATAAGGATTATATAAGTGTGAAAACATGCATCTAAGAGTGGAACAAGAACATCAACACAAGACTAAGAACAAGTAAACAGTAAAGAGAAGATATATATAGAATCCTTAGAAGTTGGTCACTGACTACGAGATTAATCCGTAAGACTAGTGAAAGCTTCCTTCTAAGAAGAGAAGATGAACACACACATATAGATAGGAGGAGAATGAAACATGAAATGAAAAAGAAATAAAACTTGCAATTTGGTACAAATGAGGAGGAAGAAAAGAGAAAGTGGAAGAAAGAAACATATGGATTCATCGAAGTTGTTAGGCCACTTGAAAGAGCTTCAATTTAAGTGTTGAATGAAGTTGTAACTTGATTCTATAATTCAAGATAGGACCCAAGCAAGAAGAGAACTCTTCCTTCAAAGAACTTTTGAAATGCTCTAGAAATTCTCTTTCAAATTCAATTATATCAAAAGTTGTTTACGAAGAGAACAAAGGTCTATTTATAGCCAAAAGTGCTGCAAATGGACTTCTGAATGCAACCTAAATTCTATGCAAATGAAATGAGCATCTAAACCTATGGCCTTATTGGCTTACAAAATTCGTGGGAGGGGAAATTTAAATTTCAAAATTCAAATCAAATAAAAGAAAACAAAGAAATTCTCCTATTGGCCAAAACCTAGCACATGCTTTCCATGCTTGCTTCTCTTGGTCCTTCGAAACATGCACTCCTTGTCTCCTTGACTTATGCGTTTTGACTTCCAATATGTTTTGGCCGAGATTTATGATGCTTGATTGGGCTTCAACTTGTTCCTTGTTTTTTTACCTTTTAATGCTTACATCCCCCTAACATGTTGGATTTAATAGGCCCAACTACAAAATTACTATTTGCACCTATTTTACACATAAAAGGAAAATGAAATGAAATTTTAGTTTCTAAAATTTTACAGTCAATTACAACTATGATCTACTTGCATGCATTTATTTTAAGACTCTTTAAGATCCTCCCCGCATTTATCACTTCTTCACTTGGACTAAGTTACCATCAAAATCAAGACAATCTTCCCGAACCTTTTCTTGATCAAAAGTTCAGGAAGGGTATCGTCACTTTGATTTTCAGCATTCTCCACGTAAGTAGGCAATATTGGAATTACAATTTTGGATCATATGTTTGTTTTCTACTCCATTTCTTGACAATTTTTGTCTTAATAAATATATTAAATATAGTTTCGAAGCATCGGGGATAGGTATATAATAAATATAGGAATGCTCTAATAGTTGTGCTGACCTATTCCTTATTGTTAGTTTAGTCTATCCAAGGTTTAAAGGCTTGAATGCTTGAATCATCTATACATTGGCATTAATGCTTGAATCATCGTTTGATAATGAATGAAACTTGAAAACTCTTATGAGTCCAGTGAATTTCCCGTTTTTATTCAAAGCTGGTATTTTGTATAGATGGTTTGGTTAATTCCCATTTCCCTCTATCTATTGGTTGGCATGTATAGGAAGGAACGAAAGAGTGGATTAGGGAAAGAAGCGAAGACAAAGAGGGAGCAGCTCCTTAAAGCTACTGCAGTTGCCCCTCTTCTTTTATTATACCCAAACGCCTATTCATTGCTCTTGGCAAATTTCTTTGTGTTCTGGCACTTAAAAGCGGGGATAGAAGAGATTTTGGCAGATTATGTTCACCATGCAATGACCAGGGAATTTGTCACGATTTCTCTCAGGTTGTTCTTGATAATCGCAATGAAGGATGTTTACTTAAAATTTATATTTGTATAATCAGAGATAGTGGATGGGTTGTGTTGACATTACTTTTCCAATAAGAGCTCATTGGGGGGCAAACTTGTCCAAACTGTAATTTGTAGTTTTTAGTTGTTTTTTTCAAACATAAGAGGTGAGGCAACATGATAACTTCGTGATTTATCATGTTAATGGATGAATTTTTAGCGTGTCTTGCAAGTAGCTTCTCCTATCAATTAGTATTTATGCTAACTAATATTATACAACAATTAAGTGTTGGAATATATATATGTTTTGTTCTTGTTACATGTTTTGAAAAGGACAAAAGCCGGTATACATTTTTATACTATAATATGTATGTTTGATTGTTTTGTGTTTAGTTTAGTTTTCTAATCGTTGGACAATCTAGGATACAATTATATTTGCTGTTAGATTTAGATTCGATGAATGTCAACAATACAGATTTGATATTTTTTTTGTATCATATTCTTTGTTAGATAAATTTTCATGTTGATTTTGCTAAATAATCTAGGTTCAATATTAATAATTGATGTCCTCATGTGATTCTTTTTTATGACAATTAAGTGATTTTACTTGTAGTGGCAAACGGAGAATATTAAATGTTATTCTCCATTTCTAATATTTGGTTTTTAGCACTTTATTTGTCTCAATACTTCGTTTGCTTTAGAATTTTCAATATGTAATTTTACATTTTTTTCAACTATAACCTTGCAACTAATGAATTGATTAAGATTATATCTTTGTCGAGTTAGAGAATTAATAATATTGATATTTACAAGAATTAATGGATTTTTTCATTGAAAATGAAAGCTCTCATCCAAGGATTAAGTCAATCTACTTCGGTTGGTTGAATAGAACGCATAACTTAATATAAACTTTTTTATGCCTTTTATGAATAAAAAAAGATAACAAAGATAATTCTTGGAAATTTGTAAATAGTACATATGAGTATTTTAGTCTAAAATTTATAAATTAAATATTTCTTAGTAAAAAAATTGTTACATAATCCAAGATTGTAATTGAAATGCTAGTTTTCTTTTATATTTCTCTTCCTATGTTTTTATTATCTTTATATGTCTTGTGACACCCTTGTATAAATGTTAGTTTACAAGCACAAGTTACAAGACTCGCACGCTGGCAACTAATTTGGAAAATGCTAGTTTCTCACTTAAGGACTAACACAAGAGCATTACCATTTGAAAGCAATTTGTTAAATAATATTGATAAAAATTCTTATTTTTAGTTAGTTAAAAGTTACCTATGACTGATGGCCGACTAGAATCTATTTGCAATATAATTACTTATAAAAATCACGAGTGAAAATTGAAATTGATGTTTGATTCTGTTTGTCCAGAAAATAGAACATGGGAAATTTTAGGTGACAGAAAGAAGGCAGCCAATTTCTTTCTCCATACTTTTTTTTTTACTTCCATAAATTTGTTAATTTCAAAATTATCTTTGGATAAAAAGGTGTGGGATTTTTTTTTTCATTTTTTAATTATATAATTTATAGACCTTTTGAAGTCTAAAATTCAAAATAAAAAGTTATATTTCGAATTCTAAAGTTCCTTCAAAACACCAATACACTTGTGAAACCAGGTTCCAAGAAAAGAAGCCTACATAAATCAATGAAAGTAGAACAAAACTTTAAAAAAATGAGGAATTAATGCAATTGAGAAGTTGTTATGATCTAAAATAAGTCATAAAACTCAAGGAACAGAATATAAAAGGCACATTACACCTTATGCAAATCAAAGATTTTTTTTTACTTATACATTTCAGCAAATACTTTGCAGAATTCAGTGGAGCATTACACTTGGTAAGCGGAAAACATGAATTATGAACACAATTGAAATCACATAACACATAACATGACATTACAAGATTATAAAGTGAAAAAGAAGCAATTTGCATCAATTAAAAGTTGAAGAATGACTCAAACAAGCAAAAACGCTACTGCAGATGCATGGATGAACTTAAACTTCACGGTTTTGGCTGGTTCAAGAAGAAACAAGTTTGAACCGATTGAAATGAGTAAAACCTAAATCTAATCGGTAGAAATGAAAAAAAAAACATGTAAGAATGGATGAAATAACTCAGTAAAAAAAATTTTAAACGGTGGATGAGGAAGGTAACGTGTTCATCAAGCTACACAAACCTTAACTTGCATGGCAAGTTAGGATTAATGTTCAAAGCCTCCCAAGTTTCTCCAAACCCTAACTTTTTTGTATAAGCTTTCCATTGTGTCTCTAGTTGCACAGGTTTAAGGTTTCTTCATATTATATTTATAACCCATAATACAAGGTCAAGCAAAGGAAATGCCTTAATCTATTATTTATAACTTTATACAAGCTTCAAAATAAATAAATATATTCTTTTGTGTCTCTGCTCTAAGCTTGAGATATAGTGGTTGATTTTATCTGGATAGATCTCCATCATACCCTCCCTTTTGAAAAAGATTTGTCCTCAGATCTGTAGTATGGGTAGGGGTGCCACCTTATGTCCTTAATTTATTTTTCCACCAAGATCAAAGATTAACATGTAGAAACAATCAAATAGTAAAAGGAAAGAAATATGTTAAAAAAAATAAGAATAAAAATATAGAAAAAGACCTTTATTTCAAGGTTAATGTACTCCTTACCATATAGATAAACATATTGGATCCAAGGAGTAATTTTTTTTTTAATTTTTATTTTCCTGTTTTTCTTTCTTGTGAAATTACTTAATCTTTTGAACTTGTTATGTTTCAAGAAAGTCTTCACAAGGGTTGTTTTTAGAGGATTTTTTTAACAATGTCTGGTTTAGGTCCAAACATAAGGTTCTTTTTAATTGACTCATCACAAAAAGAGTTCTAAAGAAGAACAATTAATTTCATTGTCTGGTTCAGCCCCAGATAAAATTTTTTCTTTTAGTTCTTTTTCGTCTTCTTTAGATTCCAAAACTTCATCTTCACAAGATGAAGAAATAGTATCTTTCAAACTTCCATTATCATGTTCATTTAAAAGCAAATTTTGTTTTGAGGACACTTAGAAAAGTTGTGTCCTTTTTCATGATCATGATAGTTTGAAGAATACTCAATTTTAGATTCTTTAAGAGTACAACTTTCTTGGCATATTTATTTTGCTAGTTACTTTTCACTCTGCCATTAGGGATCCTTATAATGTTCTTTATGTGTACTAGACCCTTTCCTATGTCTACTCTTAGTTTTGTCTTGGTTTTTTAGAAATTGAACAAGCATATTTTCAACTCAAAAATTTCATTCCTTGTTGTTTGCCATTCCTTCTTAAGCTCTTCTCTCCTCTTATTTCTAGAAGAATTATGCATGTTATGTTTATAATCTCTCTTTGTTGAAAAAAAATGGTTTTCACAAAAAATTTGAAATCAACAAAGGTGATAAAATTATAAAAATTATTTTCTTTTGGGTGAAGTCCTTCAAAACTACAATAGGAGAGTTCTCCAAGTTCACTCCAAGAAAGTGAGTGAGTCATTAGGACTGCTTAAGTATAAGGATTTTTCTACCTAGAACTTACCTCAGATAGTGCTCACTAGAGTAATCTCAAAGAGCCTTCGAAATAAAGTTGGACAACACAAATGTGCGTGCAATGCAAAATGAATTCTAAAGACCAAAAGAAAGTTTACTCAGAATCTTAAGAAAAAATCTTTTTTCCTAGTGTCACGGAGACCTAAAAATAAGCAACAAGATATCAATGAAGAAAAATAAAGATTTTTTTTTCTCTTTAATAAAATGTTTGTCCATTTCAACATGTTTGACGCTTTCATGTTGTACTAGATTATAAGCCATGTTAATGGTAGATTTGTTGTCACAATATAGCTTCATAGGTCCATCCCATTTTATCTTCAAGTCTTCCAGTATAATTTTTAGCCATGATAGCTCGCATATCCCTTGAGCATTGCTAGAAAGTTCTACTTTAACATTGAAACTGACTACCACATTTTTTTTACTTTTCCAAGTTACCAAGTTTCCACCATGAAAAGTGCAATAACTAGTAGTTTATCTTCTATCAATAACTAAACCTGCATAATCAGCATAATATATGCTTCAAGATTGACATTCCTGATTCTTTTGAACAAAATTTCTCTTTGTAATGTCCCTTTCAAATATTAAGCAATCCTAAAAGCATCTTGTAAATGTGCTTCATTTGGTTGATGCATAAAGAGACTTACTAAACTCACAACAAAAGTAATACGAGGATTAATGTGAGATAAATAAATAAGTTTTCCTATAAACCTTTGATACATTTTTTTTTATCAATGGTCAAACCATCCTCTTCATTTTCCAACTTTGTATTTGGATCAATTGATATTAAAATGAAGATAAAACTCAACAACACTAAATCAAGCAAGATATAAACATAATGATAAAACGTCAAATGAATAATTTATTGAGAGATTTATCATTAAGGGTATCCAACTCTTCTTGCTATTTAAAATTTGTCATTAATAATTATTTTTTAAAAATTAATTTTTATTTAATGATTTTTTTAAGATATTAGGATTTATAATTTTTCTTTCTTTCATTTCATGCCGCCTTATTTAAGCTAATTTGAAAGAATGCAAGAATATCTCAAAATAAAAAAACTTACATATATTTGAGTTTTACCAAAAAGTAGAGAAAAAGAAAAAAACAACATTATTTCCACATTAATTAAATTTTTATTTAACATTTTTAAAAAAACTTTTTATCTTAATTAAGAAATATATATAACTTAAAGGATATGTAATTTCATAACGAAACCCAAACAAAACAAAAAATAAAAACCACCAAAACTTTTTTTAATATGAACTATATGTAAACTCTACAAATTTACAAAAGATCTCAAAGTTAATTAAATTTATGTATATTATTAAAGTAAATAATTTAGTGTCGAGTTATTTTTTTACATTCTGTACCTGAGTGGAGAGATGGGGTCCAGGCACGATCACTTGGCGTAGTACAATTGTTGACGTGTTGATCTTTCTCTTCTTTTGTCGGTAGGTTGTTCCCTCTTGGCGTCTCCTTCGGTCGGGCGGGGGAGGGTGCAAAGGCACTCCGACGCTCAAGTGAGTGAGAGATTCTAAATGTGATTCGAGTGGGTGAAAAAACGTACATTTCTTTGGTTTGAGCACAGTATTTATAGGACTGCCTAGTGGGCTTTCTATCCCTTGGGCTCAGGATGGTTATGGATAGGTTTTGCAAGATATGCACCGAAATATCTGGGGAACATATCTTTTCTAAGCACGTTCTCCTTGTTTTTCGGAGGTGTATCCTAACCACCTTAGTTTTTCGGAGGTGTATCTTAACCACCTTAGTTTGCTGCGTAAATGCCATTTATTATGCATTCGATCGGTCGACTTTATTCGTCCGGCGCCTACCGGTACACTTGCCCCCCAGGCTCGAGGTGAATAAAAGCCGAAGAGTCGTAATGATTTGTCACGGTTTCCGAGGTGTCAGGCATTAAATGTAATAAAACGATGGGACGTTTGCTTTTTGGTCGATGGGGACAGATTGATCTAACGACGGAGATTGAGTGGTGGTTCGTCTTCCGATTGACTGAGGTCGTGAGATGGATGCACATCTAACGGTGGAGAGGAAGAGGGGGATGCTATAAATAGCGCTCTCATTTGGGAGGGTGCCACGCTTTTCATGAATTTGGTATTCGAGTTGCTCCGAGTGTCGAGTCCATTTGCAAGCGTGTGTTGCTGACCGATCTTAAATCCCCGACCGATTGTTTAGTCTCGCTCCCCAAGGTTAGTTATGTCGTCTCAACTTTCTTCAAATAGAATGGTAAATATAGAATCATCTGGGAGTGAGGTATCTTCGTCCGGGGGTGGCGAAAGTACAAGTGGGTCAATGGGTCCGAACTACGACTGGGCGGACATTAGTGTTAGAAATATCCCCACTATTCTTAGAAAACCGAACGACCTGGATAAAATGATATTGAAGGCACCTCTCGTGCGGTTCGGTTTACCTTCAGATATCATAGTTGCTGAGATATGTGGGTATACCGACCGTGTTTGTCATGGGAGGGAGAACGCTCCAGTAGATTCTTTCTACGTTTACACTACGTTGTTTACTGCTTTGAGAGTGACCTTGTCGTTCGATGACTTCACTATGGCGTGCTAAGGCTTCTTAACCTAGCTCCTATCCAGCTCCATCCGAACTCATGGGCATGCTTACAAGCCTTCCGAATGGTGTGTCAACTTTTTGACTTGACACCCAGGGCGGAAGTGTTTTTGTTTTATTATAACACATATCCGGCCAGCCCAGTAAGTTGGGTTTCATTGGTGAGTCGTCCAGGGAGTGTGCGCTTTGCGGCTTTTACCACATCCTACAAGAACTTCAAGGAACGATATTTTAAAATATTCGTGGAGTCGGACGGTCGGGATTACTTTTACAACGTTGGGGGTGGAACTAAGTTTCCATTTCATTGGACGCAGAATCCGACCGCTCTCACTACGAGCCCTCGAACGACTCTGTCGGATTTGGACAAGGCCGTAATGGTGGTGTTCAACCAACTCCCTCACAAGTTGCCCACGAGGGATATAATTGCGTTATATGCGTTATATGTGATTCGAGTGGGTGAAATAACATACATTTCTTTGGTTTGAGCACAGTATTTATAGGACTGCCTAGTGAGCTTTCTATCTCTTGGGCTCAGGATGGTTATTGATAGGTTTTGCAAGGTATGCACCGAAATATCTGGGGAACATATCTTCTTTAAACACGTTCTCCTTGTTTTTTGGAGGTGTATCCTAACCACCTTAGTTTTTTGGAGGTGTATCTTAACCACCTTAGTTTGCTGCGTAAATGCCATTTATTATGCATTCGATCGGTCGGCCTTGTTCGTTCGGCGCCTACCCGTATAATTTCTTTTTGTGTATTTGGTTCCGTTTTATTTATTTAGTTAAGAAAAAAAATAGTTATAGATTTAATTTGTTTTCCTATATTAAAGGTAAAAATTAAATTTAATTCCAAAACTTTTTTAAAGTTGAATAATCTCAAACTCTTTTAAAACAATTCAATGTGGTTTTTTTATTAGATTACTCACGTTAAAACAGATTTACCCAATCTATCCTTTATGTATTTGGTTCCATTTTATTTGTTTTGTTAAGAAAAAATTAATTATAAACTTATTTACCTTTCTAATTTTTATACTAAAGGTCAAAAGTGAATTCAGTTACAAGATTTTTAAAAACTTTAATATGATCATTCAATATAATTTTTTCAGTGCGATTATTTTTATTAGAACAAAATCACTTCAACGGTCAGTGTACACTGTACATTCAATTACACGTGTTATTGTATATTAAATAATTTAAAAAAATTGTTACCAAAATATTGATTTTCTTTTTAAAATTGATATTATATTATTGATAATTTTTAAAAAAAAGTTAGAACTAAATGGAACTTTTTAAAAGGAGTAGGAAGATTTAAAAATTTGAAAGATGAAAGTGATGTTGAAGGGGACTTAAAAAGGCAAAGAAGTCATAGTTATAATAATGGGTAAAGAAAGGTATAAGAGATTGATGGAGGTGAGTAAAGTAAATGGATTCATAGTGACAGCACAGCAGTGAAGGAGTGATGGTTATGGAAGGAATATAAGAGAAGATATATAGATATAGATATAGATATAATAGATATAGACATGGACCCACCACCTCACTCTCTAGTCTCTGTATCAGAATCATTTCTAACATTCAAAGATATGCTACTGTAAAAAGGAACCCACTTATATTTATGTCATTTTTTTTATAATATCTTACAAGATCAGAAGAAAATGAATTGATATGAATCTTTGAAGACAGCAGTGTACTACTGTGGTTGTGTTGTGGTGCAGGTTTTTCTGCAGAATAAGCAGTTTCAGGTGACTGATTTGATCAGGATTCAATCTGCATATCTTTAATACTCTTCCAATTCCAATGTGAGATCACAAAACTGCAATTCCAAATTTCATTTTACAACTTCGCCTTGGTACTTGTGTACAAAGTAGTGACGGCAACAGAAACAGATCATCATAATAATAGCTATAAAAGAACGCAAAATAAAATGGTTAAGTTATAATTTTTGATTATTTTTTTTAAATTTCATTCTTTCTTTACTTCAATTTTGTTCTAGATTTCGCATATCCATTCAGTAAATTATTAAAATTGTATTTAATTGATCAGAATACAAAATATGTAAATTCCAGAAATTTTTGAAATTATAAACTGAAATTACTAAAACATGAATGAATTTGTAATTTTCCAAATAAAAATAAAGTAGAAAAGATACGTAAAATGCATTGATAAATGAAAAATATATATTTATATTTTCAATTAAAATTGTCTCTTTGTTTTTATAATTTGATTATATTTTACTTATAGTATATTTATACTTATTAAAACAACATAATAAGTTTATGTTACAAATTTTAATTATAAGATTATGTAATTTATTTATAAATAGGAAAAAAAATTAAGTTATGAATAAATTATATAAAAACAATTCATGACTTGATTCCTCTACTGTAATTTTCATTACAAACTATTTTATAATTCTTTTGTAAAAAGAGGTTAAGCAATGTAATGAAAAAATCGCATAAACTTCTTTAAATCGAATAGCAAAATATTTTGATTTGATGCAAATTTTATATTAAATTTGAACCAAACCAAACTGAATAAATTTTTAAGTTTGATTCAAATGATTCTTTGATAAATTTTGTTTATATAAAATCGAACTGCATACATCTTAATAAACATGGATCAATATTATAATTTAAATTATGAATTTTATAAATTAAATTTTAATCATTGAAGGTAAAAGTAGCCATTTTTTTATTAGACACATTAATTAATCAATTAAGATTTAAAGAATATTGGTATGATTAAAATGTGTTTTGATACATAATTGTGATGGAGAAACTCGATCTAACTCAATTATGGAGGATGAGAAATGCAAGTAAGACAAAATCACTCATTTTACACTCTTAGTTATTAAAAATGGAAAAATAGTTGAATTTGACTCATTTTCATTCTATATTATACTGATATGACACGGACACAGATACGGAGATATGCAGAATTTCTAAAATGTGCGGAGACATGAATTATATAAATTGATAATAAAGATTTATGTGCACATGTATGTTTCAGTTTTTGTAGCATAAATATGTTTTTCATGACTGATTTAAAAGGATTTGTTCATTATTTTTATAATCATACTAAAAATTTATACAATAAATTTGAGTTTTTAGAAAATTAGTGTATTTCTCCTTTTTAAAATCATGCTAGAATTGTCAGAAAATCAACAAATACTTTTTTAATTGGACACTTCACCGATACGTATCCTACGAGTGTCGATGTTCGATACATGTGTCTGACACTGACACGCCATTTAAGAGGAGTGCTCGAGCCTCATAGTTTAACACTACAAGAAAATTATTAAATAACAACCAAATTTAGAGACAAAAAATAATTCGTCACTATATTGATTAAATTAGATACTAATTTAGAGACTAAAAAAATATTTATATCTAAAGTGATTTCTATTATTAATAAAAATTTATAAAATAGTTTCTAAATTGGTATCTAAATTAGCTACCTAGGTTTTATCTATTAATATTTTAGATTATAAATTAGTTTCTAAAAGACTAATAGAGACTAATTTAAAATATAAAGTAATAAGTAACTAAAATCTTGGTAGCTATCGATTAGATATAAATTAGAAACTATTTTTTAAATTTTTATTAATAATAGAAATTACTTTCGATATCAATAATTTTGTTAGTTTATAAAATGATCTCTAGTTTAGTTAAATAGTAATTATTTATTTTGGTTTCTAAGATTAGTTTCTATTTAGTTTTTTCTTGTATTAGTGTTAGCTCTAGTTTGTTGAATGGGTTGAGTCTAACTAATCCACCATAATTAGTATCGCTTCAGAGTCTTTAACTTTGCTTACTAGAGAATAACTTGGGGACTAAGTTTGTATGTTTTTTTAAATATTTTTTTTTACTTATAACACGAAATTTGTTTTTGTTTTTAGTATAAACTTTAGACAACATAAATACTTGTAGTATTAAAATAATTAAAATAAGTCTTTTTCTATGTGAAATTGGTTCAATTTGAGGTTTCACTTCATCAACAAGTTAGAAGTAGTTACAATAAGCATCAAATACCAAAACAACAACGAATTTTGAAAAACTATCAATCTTTGGGAAAAAATTAACAATCATTTCATGTACAGGATTATCAATTCCAATCATTTTCATACTACAAGTACTTGAATGATCTAAAGTTTAGATCAGAGACGAAAACTAATTTCGTGTTAATTATAATACAAAAACAAAAAACATATTTAACCTAAAATTAAATTTCTCTAAAGACATACTTATTTAGGTTAATATTTGTCGTATCTCAACTAATTAATCAATATATCTAATATTAAAAATATGCTACTTTTACATGTTAAATTATTTAATTATAATTATTAATATATAAGTATTCATGATTTAAATTATAACCTTATTTTATACTTATATCTTTCGAATAATACAAATATAATATAAAAATAGAAAAGAGCAAAGTGGTTAACATGTGAGACAGGGAGGTCAAGGTGGATTAATAGGCTGGATATGCCAGATTAACGAATTAACCTATTAGGTCCATCTCATTTGTCATACTTACTAGTTATTACCTCTAAATGTAAATATAAGCAAAATTAATTATTTTCACACTAAAAATCATATTAAAATAAGATAGGAACATAAAAACACATTAAGGGACTAAGCCAACACTTAGGAGTAAAAATTAAACAAATCTATACTTAGACATTTCATCATTGTTTCTTCAAAACTATGTTTTATATAAATTGATAATGCATCTAACCATAAAAATAATAATCCATTAATTAAGTCTTGATTTTTGTCAAACCATCAACATACATCTTACTCTCTTTATAAATTTGACAAGCAACAAAAGTCATGGAAGAAATAAGATGAAGACATAAAAAACATCATAGATGCATGTTTCAGAGTAAGCAATAAAAGGGTGAACTTTAAAGCCATAACCTATGGCACTCTCGGGAAAAATTGTACTCAATGGTCAAAATAGCACATAAGTTTAATCTAAAGAGCAGTAGAAATGTCAATTTCTAAATATAAATTATTCAATATGTCTACGAAAAACCATAACACTTGTTGAATCACCCAAACACTATGGAAAACTCAATCAATGTTATATTTAATATACTATCATTTGATGAAATCCAACATATGTGTCACAATATAAAAGATTTTGAAGAAGTAATAATGAACATATTATATGTACACTTTTAACTTAGTAATTTAGATTTGTTTTACCATATCTTTGTTGCTTAAGTGTTCATTCTTTTGAATAGTTTTGGTAAATGAGTCTTAAAAAAGAAGATTTAGTCATAAATCTTCTAAATTAGGTATACTTTCACTTATTTTGATTACTCTTTTTCATGTAGGTGGACGAAGACAAAAATCTAAACAAGAAACCTTAAGATTAGAGAGAATCCACTTAAGGAACCATAATATGCTTGGTGGATCTTCAAGATTTGCAATAACTAATTTAACTATCTAACTATCAATTTGCTTAACGATGGCTTGTTCCGTTAATGATTGCTTTACAAATATAAATCACAAAGTAACTATTAGTTTGTTCAATAAATATCCATTTTCCTAACAAAAATGTCCCACATAGCAAACTTAATGAGTATTTCACTCAACAAATTTAGATCCAATAAGTGAAATTATGCAAATATATGAAAAATATAGTTGATAATGAATAAGTCCAAATGAAAAGACTTATACATAGCATGGTCTCAACTCAATGCAACAAAATTTTATAACTATTACTCAACTGACATACTCTTTGACACTTTTATAAATCACATAATATGATGAATATTAAGATATATCATATTTGTCTTAACTAGTAACTTATACCCACCATTCAAATATATACAAAAACTATAAAAATAATAAAACATATAGGTAACATTCTTTTATCCAATATCATTAAATAAAAATAGTAATACTTACTTTTAGTTTATTTTTATACTTTATACATTTTTTAATTATTAAAAGATTATATTTTAAATAATATAAAATAAAATAAGAATCAAAGCAAGAAATTTAAATGATTAGATATGAATTCGTGTATTATAGAAAAATAAAATAACAAAAATATAAACTAATAAATATGATCAATGAGATCAAATTAAACAATATAATCATACATTGAATAAAGAGGACCAATGCCGAAACTAAAGAAATTAAATGACACAAATATAAATAAATAAATAGAATTAATGAATATAAAAAAAAAGGATTAATGAATATAAATAAATAAATAAATAGGGTTAATGAATATAAATAGATATAACTAAGTTAGGGTGAATTAATATAAACTAATATATTCCTTGCAATTTTCTATTACGAGAGTTAATTGCTCCTGGTTAAGGTAAAAATATTTTTGAAAATTCCCTAAACTTAGTTGTTTACTAAATGACCCCTACATAATCTAATAGAGTTATTAAGAAATTTTTTTAAAAGTGTTTTATAAGCTCTATTCAAAACCCCTATCATTTGAGGGACTAAGTAAAAACTCAAACAATAGCCCTACTCACTCAAGTTGGGGTTGAGAGTTGAAGTGAGAGACTACAATGATTCTATCTCCTTTAGAACTTTTATTACTCTAGTGAATATTGGTTACTTAAGTAATAGAGTACTAGTGAGTTAGGTGAGGTTAGAAAATTTAAGTAATAGAGTGTTATATTGAGGTTATTCTAGCAAATTGTGTCATCGCTCAAACAACTTTCTTTATGGTGCTAAAGCGATATAACTTATTGTTCAAGTAACAATTAATGTTGTAACTAGAACAAAAGAGATTAAGAAATCTCTCCCTTATTTAAATGGTTTCAAATGACGTGAAGTCAATCTTATGCATATTTGTATTCAATTAACCAACAGATGAGTATATAATTATTTGGTTATGTAATATTTGAGATACTTCAACTTGCATTCGAAAATTATATGAAAATGCATTAAAGTGAGCATGTTATGTTGATTTAGGTCGATTTGAGGTTAAATACCTAACATGGTATGTTGAGTCAATTTGTAATTCGTAGTATTAAGTACATGAATTCATTATTGAAAGATGGTATGAATCACATAGATCAAGACATGAGGTGGTAAAAATTTGAGAAAATTTGTTGTATCATGGTTACATATGTTTGAGTGTACAACTATTTAGGTAATAAACTTACCCCGACTTCAGCTTATGGAACAGATATCCAACTGTAAATTACAAATTGTTTTAAAATGAGTTAGATGGTAGTTTCTAATAAGACACACTTAATATATAATTCTCGTGAAAATGGTTTGTATATTATTTTGTACCCATTGAAGATTTTTTTTAAAAAATAAGAAGCTTTAACGTAAATTATATTGATTTGAATTTACATTGGTTATTTTTCTTTAAGTTTTAGACCGTACCTTACGTCTCTTTGTAAGAAAATCATTAGATAGAAATAAATTTTAAAGACAATAAATAATTAATTGATATATTGATTAAATTAGATATTATTATAGAGATTATAAAAATTATTGATATCTAAATGTATATTTGTATATTGATTATTAATTCATAATAACTTTCTTTGAGTTTTTTTTTAATTATGCTTTGATTTTACTTGTTACATCATATAGATGATTTTGTAACTTTAATTATATATATATATATATATTATAATATTAATGTTACGCGTGTTTGAGATATTTAGCCTTGTAAAGTCTTCGTTGGATATTAAAAACGTGTACGTTAAAAGCGTGTATGTATACATATTGTTATTTTATAGCATTACATGGTTTGTGTATCCATTAGTAGACAAAAAATAAACTTACTCGAAATTTAAGAAATAAAAAATAAAATGGTGTCACTCAAATTATAATTAAAAAATTAAAACATAATCAAGTCACTAAAATTACAATACAATGCAAATTCGCAAAATCTGATAACTTGATAGAAAAAAATAAATTAATAAGAAGATTCTTGAATTATTTGATAGTTTTTAATTTTTAAATTAGTGTTTGGAATAATATCTTGCATTTAATTTATTTCTACAATTAAATCAATTTAATTGATCTTTCACACATGTGTTTTGAAAAAGTGCATAAAGCTGAAATTGAAATTTTGTTGACCTAAACAATATTGCTAGGAACTGAATCGATCTTGAAGATTGAAATCGTTTAAAAAAATGAATAAAATTATTTGAAATTGAAATTTGAAAAAGTGAAGTGTACTTTAATTAAAAGAAAATTGGTGATCCCTAATGTGAGGCGTACGTTTGATTTGATTATATAAGATATTAGTTTTAGGATAAAAATTGATTAAGTTTAATGATTATAGATTTGAAAGTGCTGCGGTGCAGTGGATTTAAAAGGAGAATCGAAATCCATTAATTTAAGGTAAATAAAGTGTGAGGATTTTGTTAATAAAAAGCATATAATCTAAATGAATAAAAGGATCTGTGGCAATGATATGTAATAATTGAAAATGAATATTATTGAGAAGTAAAAGGGTTGATCGGATCCAACTAGGTAGGCGTGATGCAATGCAAGGGAAGATTTGATTTGGTTGAAAATGTGAACTGTGTGAAAGTCAAGGAAGATGGGTTTGGGAAGCAGAGACTGAAGGTGGACCCCAACAAGATACGTTTGGTCGTGTCTGACCATCAACAACGTTACTATTAATAATAAAAGTATGACTGTGACAACATAAGCGACAACTGCAGGTGGGATAATCCTCTCTGCTTCATTTCCAAAAACAACAAACAAGATCTCTCAGATTTGGATCCTCCGAATCTCCCTCCTTTTCATTTTCGCATTATTATTTTTTTCACAACCCTTTTCTTCTACCATCACCATTCATTATAAACCACAACCCTCTCTCTCTTCCTTCTTAACTTCGCTCTATCTTCCACCATACCTTTCTTCCTCCCAATTTTTTTCTTCAATCACCCCTTTAGCGTTTTACTTGTTGTTTAAGTCAATCCAAGGATGTCTGCCGTCGGTGATGTTTTCATTCCGGAAGTGGCTGCCGGGGAGCTACACGTGCTTGCCGTTGACGACAGCCACGTCGACCGTAAGGTTATCGAACGGTTGCTCAAAATCTCGTCTTGCAAAGGTACAGGGCTAAAGATGAAGAACTTTCGTGCTTCTGTGTGCTTTTTGGTCTGATCTGTTGATAATAAGTAGGATTTCGAAATGGGTGTGTGTAAACTAGACTTTTTCGGTGTTGGGACGCTTTTTTGTTGATTTTTCTTGCACTTGGTTTGTGTTCTGATGGTTATTTGAACTGGGTTCTGGCAGTGACGGTGGTGGAAAGTGGAAGCAGGGCCCTGCAGTATCTGGGGTTGGATGGAGAGAAGAGCTCCATTGGTTTTGATGTAAGCATATATGGCTTTTGAATTGTTAACTTTGTTAGTGTTTTCTTGGAAGTGATGCTTATGTTGTTGTTTGATGAATGTTTTGACAGAGTGTCAAGGTTAATTTGATAATGACAGACTACTCCATGCCGGGGATGACAGGATATGAATTGCTCAAGAAGATAAAGGTGGGAAATGAAATGAGAATGATCTTTGTTGTTTTTTTAGTTTAATTTTAATTTCTTGTTGGTTGTGGGTTTTTCCTCTTTTCTCCTTTGTTGTTAATTATCTCTGTTAATATCCGCAGGAATCATCTGTGTTTAGAGAGGTTCCGGTGGTGGTTATGTCGTCTGAGAATATCTTGACCCGAATTGATAGGTGAGTTCTTCATTAACTCTTCAATAGTTTATTGATTTATGGGGTAAAGGTTTTAATGTTTTGGATGTTGTTTGTTGATTTACATATGCTAATGCTTAGATTAGCTAAAGTATCCGATTATTTGGGAGTATCACATTGCTGCATCTGGAACTCTTGTTTTTTAGGACATAATTTCCATCTAAACTTGAATTACATGTGTGAAAAAGACATGAAAATTTGTTTTATATGATTAGATCCCCTATGATTTGGGCACATGCATAGATCGAAAGATTTATTGGCCATGTGATAAAGGAATAAAGAAGATTACACTGGATATTGGACAAAAGGGATTTCATGGTGGATAAAGACTTGTGCGAATCTGTTTTTTGACTTAGGCTAGAAGCATAGTGTGTTGGATATAGCGAATCTCGCTCGTGGGAAAAAGTTATTACTGGATTAGATCCCACACTTTCCCATTCTCTAGGATGGTTCCAGTGAAATTCATTTTCTGATCCATCAATAATCTGAACATTAGTCACATGGAGGAGCGTTTTGAGAACATGTTTCTAACTTGCATTTGTGGCTTCAATGATTGAAGCAAGATGAAATCCAGATTCCCTCTTGCCTAATTGTCAATCGGTTGCACAATGACCCTGTCGACACAACAGCAATTATTGTCTTTATAATAGCCACAACTATAATCTTCTCATTGCTTGCATTCATACATGGAATTATAGGCAAACACTTAGTTTTACAAACATTTGAACAAAAGTTCTATATTGTAATCTTTATTTGCCAAAATTGATGATTTATTGATTGTTTACTTTTGTGATTGGCAGTTGCTTGGAGGAAGGAGCAGAAGAGTTTCTGTTGAAACCAGTGAAGTTGTCAGATGTAAAACGCGTGACAGATTTCATCATGAAAGGTGAAGGGAAGAAAAGAGTAAAAAAAAGCCATAAAAGAAGTAGATCAGATGATTGCACCCCTCCATCTATTTCAACTGCATTCTCATCAGTTTCTCATCCATGTGAAGTATCATTGCCTGCATCGCCTTCTACATTTCACTCAAAGAAATCCAGATTGAGCATATAGATTGAGCAGTGGTGTTTATGTCTCCTCCAATTTTGCCAAACCATTGTTCATACCCAAAAGCCTTTGATGTTATTGCATTTAGACTACACATTGCTGATACTGAGTACTAGGATTAGGAATGAGGATGACAGAATCACTCTGCTTTTTCATTTGGCCCTTACAAAATTTTGCTGTACAGAAAAAAAGTTCATTAAAAATTAACGAAACCCTCTGTTTCTCTTCATATTCACTATATTCAATCATTCTTAATTGTGATGTTTGTGGATCCTTCACTTCTTGGGGATTTCTCCAAACGAGTATGAACTTCTGTAATATTTTTCACTGTTATCAAGACATTAAGGAATAAAGTATTTATTTATTCTTGAAGTTATATTTCATTGATATTCTATTTTTTAAAACTGTGAAGCGGTAAGAAATCGTTTACTTGTTAAGTTAATAAAACCTAAAAAATGTCAAGATTCTATAAAGGCTTTTCTTAATTTTGATATAATGGTGAATATACTTTCAAGGTTAAATTCATCTTTTATATTAAACTAAAAAAACTAAAAAAGGTTTCTAAAAGCATTAATAATTTGTAAAATGATTTGATGTGGGGAATTTGGAAATAAATAGATCAAGAAATAAATATATATATAATAAAAGGGTAAAATTGTAATTAAATAATATGAAAAAATATTTAAATAATAATATTATGATTGTATAAAATTATGGGTTCTGAATGTACCATTATCTTAATTGTTTACCATAATCAGTTGTTTCACATAGAAAAACGTATCTTTTTGTTTTGATTCTTACTGTTTATTTATATCCACTACACATGCATGATTAACACGTTTATTATTTATTTTGTTTTTGTCTTCAATAATTATTATTTAATCGTGGTTTCTCATAATAATTCTATATTGGTTCTCAGAACAGAGACAACTTTCTTATTTTAAATTATTTTATTCAAAGAAAGAAAAAATTAATTAATATCATACGTATAACATTGTTTCCTTCTAAGGTTTGTTTTTCTTTTTTCAACATTTTCTATTTGATGGATAAATAATTTATCGGAGAGGAAGGATTTGAGATAAAAAAGATCTTATTCTTATAAATCTTGGTCACCTTTGAATTTTACCATTCAATAAGAAAGACCCTACGAAATAAGGAATACAAATTCAGACTAAATAAAAACAATAATGTTGCTAGTTTATTAACCTTTTTTTTCTTTAAATAAAATTATTTAAAAATAATATACCTTAGTTATTGACCTGATGACTTAAAACAATTCATTACTTAAAAATGAATAAAAATATGTTGAGAGATTAAAATGAGAAAAAAAAAGATAAAAAAGGAAAAAAAAAAAAGGACATGTGTCGATTTTGTCTGGATCAAACAGCAAAAAGTTAAGGACAGAAAAAATGTCACAAAAAGTATGAAATTTGAAAATTAAGAAAATAAAATATTTAAAAGTATAAAAAATAACGAGTATTTTATGAGTTAAACTTTCTTCAGAGTAAAAAAGAGATTTACGTAAAAGTTTATATATAATAAGTATATTTTAAATGTTATTGATTATGTCATAAATAACATTTGTGAATTAATTAAAATTGTGCATAATCTTGAAATTTTTCCCTATACAGCGACAAACCACAATTTGTAATGAAGATAAATTCAAAATCCACTTTTTTCTTATACGCACCTAACAACCATCGATTATATTGTTTAATAATTTTTTTATATATAATTACAAATTTATTTTTTATTATATTTTTTCAAACATAGTTGAAATAAAGCTTTTTATCTAGGCTTGTTATTAAAAAGCAATTTAACTTATTAATGTATTATATTTTGATAGAGAGAAAAAAAAATAAAATGAGTTGGATAAAGTTAAATTAATAGAGTGGAAATAGATAAAATAAAGTAAAAAATTAAAGACATTTAATCAAAGAGAAATAGAGAAGAGATAAAAGAAATAAAAACATGAATATAAATATATAAAAAATAGTACAATAAATCCTACCATATTTTAATACTATTTTTATTTTCTTTTTTCAATTTTTACTAAACACCCAATTTCATTTTGATCCTCAAAATCAAACAAAAGTTTAAATAGTATTTAAAAACAGGCACTAATTTATCCAAAACGAATAACAAACATGAACTATCAAATTTAGTTTAAATTTTTTTAGTTTATTAACATCAAATAACTAACTTAAAACTATCAGATACCTTAGGAAATCAAATTCTGTGTCTTCTAACTATCATTGTAATGTTAAAGGAGTATATGTTGCCTTAAACTTGAGGTTAAAGGTGAGACTAATAGAGATGGACTCAAGTGTTTCTTTGGTTCTGGATTTATCACACATGGTAACTGTTTAAGTGCACATTTGGAAGATTGTTAAGTAATGCTTGAAAGATGAAAAGTTATATGAAGAAGATGCATCTGAACACCCTAAAGTAGATGCAGAATTGCTTCTGTTTGAGACTTAAACGCGTCCAATCATTTACTATGCATGATGAAACACACAACAAGCCTATGCCTCTGCCTTGCCTAGCATTGTAATGTTCAATACAATTCTGTTCCCAACTTTGTGTCAAGAACAAGAAACACCATCTACTGGTTTGAAGTACATCATTTGTCTCTCAATTCTAGCTTTAATCACATGGGCTTTCTGAATTCTCCTTAAGAACACTGCTGCATCATCCGACAAGTCTCGAGTCACACGAAAACTAAGGTTCAACATGTTCGGGACATTGCACGTCATGGATGTGTAACTAACAGCATACAATGTGTGTCGTGATGGAAGCTCCAAATTGCTTGTTAATAATTGATAATCACTAACAGATCTGTTGTGTGTGTACCAAAAATGTCTGAATAGGATAAGTGGAATCCAAAATACATTGTTTTCACTTTCCATGCATTAACAAATCGGATTTAGCTCTTCAATTAAGCATCATTATTTCAAATAAATTGGTAACATGAAAAATCTCAACTGAATCATGTACAGTTGTTCATCACAAATACTGTTTGTGTTTGAAACTTTCCAAGGATGCCAGTAATGTCCAGTGAACATGGTCAAACTATTTTTCTTTTCTTTTCTTCAGAATTGGCTGTAGAATTGGAGGAGCAATAAAGGTTATATTATAATAATCCAGGAAGTTCCTGTTGTTCCCAATCATGGGGTAATACCAATGAATTTGAGTGTAGCTATTATCAATCACCAGAAGTTTTGCATTCACAACAAAGTTTCCACTTCCCCTAGGCTTAAAGCCATAAAATATTGCTAATTCTTGCTTTTCACATAAATCATGGTACTTTATTAGTTCACAAAAAAAATTAATAAATTCTGATTAAATGTTGTTCCCAAAAGAAAAGTCTTTGAAAGGTTAACGTGAACTTTTCTTTTCACATAAATCATGGTAATTTTTTTTTCTTTGTTTACTGTTCCTATTACTCATAGGAAGATGAGACATAGAGAACTATTGAAGTTTTTGTTTTCCTCCTTCCTCCTTCCTTGGGAGCAGGTTGCTAGGGCTTCACTGGAATCTTTCTCGCCTTTGTACTACTCCTTCGAATCTCAGTCTCGGGTGAATGCCAAATTGGGGAAGTACCTGCAAAAGACACTCCGACTCTCAAGTCAGTAAAAAGAGTGTTCGACATTCGGGTAGATATACAGTAATAATGACGTACCTTGTTCCTTGGAATGTGAACTATTTATATTATTTGAATGGGCTTACCTTATTAGACCTGATTAGTTGAATGAATCACACTTATGGTTGTATTACTTAATTCTTAATGGTAGTTTAACTTCACTGACTTTGATTTGAGCGTTAATAATTATTTGTGTCGGTCGGTCAAGCTGTCCGTGAATGTCTCGGTCAGCTCATTTAGGGAGACCAAACCACGTCAGCATGTGTCGATTGGATATACCAATGATTTTAAAAATTGAATGAATATTGAGTGAATATAAGAGATTGTAATTAAATATTTGGGAGACATCCTTCTACTTCACTATAACACTAATAATTCTTTAAATTAAAAAAAAAAAACTAATCTGAATTCCGAGAATTAAGGAATAGACAGTTGTGAGAAGACAATAAAAAAAAGAGGGTGTTTAATAATCCGAAGGCGTGAGGTTTTTGATTGAGAATTTAAGATCCAGCGTGATTCTTGGATGATGATAACAGTAGGTTGCATCTACCAAAGAAAGAAGAAGCAGAAGTGGTAGAACAATAAATAAGCAGCATTCTACCGCTTCAACCTAAGATAAGATTCCCACAACCTTTCCTCTGTGCAACAGCTGGAGCAAGATTAAACCATTTTCATAGACACAACATTACACTCAAACATTTATTACTATACCTAAGATCAACCTCAATTATGTGTCTTATTAACTACTTCAACCGTTACATCCACCATAATCAAAGCCTCAATCAACCATCCTTTCACCATTACTCATTGCCTCAAAGTTTAAACCATTGGTGTGTGTTGTATTATTATAGGTCTTGCAAGATAAACAACAATAATGCAAATGTTGTGATTGAGAGAAACCACTAGGTCCATACCCTGGATTCTCTGTCTCAAGGATCTCAAACTTGTCTACACTCTCGCAACTCCACCACCCTGCCCTATTCTATTTTTCTTTACTAAATATGTTTTTTTATAAAAAAAAATTAATAATTGACTTTGCAATTTTTTTTATCTAGTTTTAAAAAAATATTTTAATCTGTGTTGTTCAAATATCATTAAAACTTCTGCTAACCGATTTAATTCATCATATTTTGATTTTGTATTCTTACGATAAAACATTATATGACGTGTATTTTCTTTTCATATTGTTATTCTAATAGCATTGGGATATGATGCTGGGGGCAAAAGGACTGCAAAAAAAAATAGTTTTTCTTTTCTTCCTAAGGCCGGACAAGATTAGTTTGAAATTGGAAAGATCAAACTTACTCCAACTTTTAGATAATAACATTTATTTATTTTATATATTTAATTGTGATATATAATTTACTATTACTTTTTTAATATGTAAGGTGTTTTTTTCCCTCTAACTCTGGATATTTTTAGCTCTACAAACAATCCGACGATTTTATATGTCCGCAATAATTAATTTTGTTAAATTAAAATTATTTGAATAACGAAATAAAAATTATAAAAGTTAAGAAATTTATTTGTACTAAATTTTAACAAAATAAAAGATTGATGATTAAAATGATAATAAATAAGTAAAGTTGGGTATTTGAAATAATTATGAGTGTGAATTAATGTTTGCAAATATATATCCAATATAGTTGTGTATAAAATTTGACGTTTGTCACATTTATACATATGCTTCTTAATAAAAATTACATGTAAAGAGAAAAGAAAATGTTCCAATACACAATACCTCATTATTATTATTATTTATTTATTTCTTATTAAAAAAATATAATCTAGTTATAAAGATAGTTTAATAGAACTTAGAAATAGTTTACAATTTTTGTAAAGACAATATGATAAGTGCAATAGATAAAGATAAAGAAACACTTTAATTTTAATATCAGGTCACAAGACTAAAACACTTTAATTTTAATATTAGATCACAAAAGTGGAAATATTATAAATATTATCAATTCTAATTATTATTATTATTATTATTATTATTATTATTATTAAATATTATCATTATCTCTAATACATAAAGTTATTATTGAATATTACCCTTTATTTCACCCTACAATAATCAATACAAGCATTTTTTTTATATAAAGTTATTTCTAGTTACAATAAAATAATTGTTTATAAGGTTTAAAAAATAACTCTATAAGGAGAGTATATATAAATAAAATCTTCTTGTAAGATAAAATATTGAAGAAAGTAATTTTTTTTATGAAGAAATAACCGTATTTATTTTATCTTGTAAGACATTTCTATGATCCAACACATAAATAAATTTTGGCAAGGACACATGCACAATACATTAATATTCTACGTAAGATCATTAAATATGACAAACTTTTTATTTATAAATGTTTTGAATAAGATTGTTACGAGTAATGTGTTGAGCTTTTCTATGTCAGAGGATTTGGTAGTCTTTTAGTTAATAGAATCTTTGTGACACTCAACTTGATGTACTTTACAATATTTGTTGTTTTGAACTTATTTTTCTTGCATTGATAACACTATTTTTTATGCTTAGCAACATTTGCTTGATTTTGTCACCAAAACTATATGCTTAACAATCTTCAACAAGGTCATTGTCAAAACTTATTTATCGTTTGCAATCTTTGCTTGACTTCTTTGCCAAAACTTATATGCTTGATAATCTTTGCTTGATGTCATTACCAAAGCTTATATGCTTGGTATTGGTCATCATAACCTAAGGTCGGGTGACTCCGTAGTGTTATCGTCCAAGCCTGATCTTCTTAGGGTATATCTCAAAATATTCTAGGTAGATAGTTGAGCTAAAGGAATGTGAGATTCGTTTACCCTTTCTTTTAGTCTCTAGGTTCAAAGTTCAATGTTGGGGGACTATGTTGTGTTATTACCTAGACTTGATCTTCTTAAGCCCCCGATCTCATTAATATTACTAGTAGGTCGTTGAACCACAAGAGAGATATGCCAATTAAATCCGTTTAATAAGTTAATCTTGATAATACTGTTAATATATTTAAACTATTTTCATAAAAATCATGAGATTAAAGAGACGTAATTAATAATAAATATAATGAATAGAGGCTGAAAACAAGGTCTCATACAAGTCACAATAAAGAAGGAGAAATAAGTGAACATTAGAAGGAATAGAAAATCTCCATACTTTCTTGCTAAACAAAGGTCTTTTAACATAATCATTATTTGTTATAATAAATAATTTATTTAAAAAAAATACTTAGAGTGATTGAGGCATTGTTTCTTTGTTTCCAGAGGGGTTTCAATAGGGGATTTGAGGATGTGAAAATGGATAAAAATAGAAAAAAATTGAGTGAAAAAGAAGATTGTTTGGATTTAGGAAAATATAGTAAAAAATAAAAGAAATTAAGAAAAAAATTGTAAGTGATTTATGGAATGTGATAAATAATAAAATTTAAATGATTATCTTATAACATTACCATTTTACCCTTGGGTTTAAAATTAAATTTTGGATAACATAATTTCAGTTGCGATCCGTGAAGTCACTTGAAACAAAACTAAAAATTACCTAACACTGGTCATACATGTAAAAATATAGAAAAAGATTTTGATGAAATAAAAAATATTAGAATAAAAAAAATATAAAAGATTTAAACAAAACTATAAATGACCAAAAAAACTTGCAATAATAACATTCAAGAATACAACATTATATAAGTTAGTCGATAAGTCTTCTCATATTTCACTTGAACTTGAGTTTCCTTTGAAAATTGCAACTTAAATTCAACCTGCGTTTAATTTAAAACTATTTTATAAGAAGTTGGAATTGAAAAAGAAAAATTGATTTAGAGTAGAAAGTACAAAATAATATTTCTTGTCTATTCTTCTTTTCTCATCTACATATTTTTCTTCCTTTTTTTTCTCTCCCTTGTTTATCCAATTCAGCATAAATGATTTTTGTTAGTTTTAGTTGGAAATTCTGTCCGTTTCTTTTCATCCATGCTAACAATCCAAAATTTGGCCGTCTTATGTGTAATTTTATTGGTCATGAATGTGGAATTGCCCTTTGTATCCAATTTAAGCTCCTTCTGACATGGACCAATGACAACTACCTCATTGAAAATATCAACAACCGTAACCAAGAACATTGAAAACATACTACACCAGTGTTAATTCTTGTGTGCAATTTTACTTCTCTTCTCATCTTACTACTATTCTTCAATTCCTGTTCTCCTTTGCATTTTCCTGCCCATGATCAGCTAAAGATCATAGAAAACTTCACTCTTCAAAGTCCCATTTGAAAATATATCAATGTCAGCCTCTAGTCATGCAATTGCAAAGGCTGTGGTTGCCACAGCTGGGGCTATGTTACTTATTGCTGCTGTTCTTTTTTACTTCTTTCACAAATTTGTGATTTCTAGATACCGCCAGAGAAACAAAATTGGAGCAAGTTTGCTTCGAGAATCAGGAGTGAACCTTGAGTATATAAACAAAGTTGGTGGCAATGTGAAGGGATTAATTGTTGAAGAAAATGGGGTTGATGTTCTTTATGTGATGGACACAGAAAGAAGACCATTGATAACTGGATTCCAAAATAGTATACTCAATCCAAGTTATGAACACGATGAAGAAGAAAAGAGAATAGATATAATGGTCCACAGGTCCAAAGTATTCAAGCCTGAACTTCCACATGCAAGTGAATCTCCAAGCTTAGTTGGCCATGAGAATCAAGTTAAGCCAGAGTCACAATCACCATCAGTTTCAACATCACTAACACCAAGACAAAACTTGCCACAATCTCCTCAGCTAGCACCTTCACTTCAACCACCACAACAATCTTCACCAATGATTCCTGAGAACAAGAAAACTCAACCACCACCACCTCCTCCTCCTCCAACTCGTCCTCCACCACCACCACCAGGTCCACCTCCACTTCCAAAGGCCAGTGGCTTCATTTCATCCCTGAAACCCCCTCCTGCACCCAAAGGGAAAACAAACATAAGAAGCACTAAAGAGGGTATGGCAGGGGAGAGTTCAAGAGAGAAGGGTGTTGGTCAAACAAGACTGAAGCCTCTACACTGGGATAAGGTTGTAGCAAATGTTGATCATTCAACAGTGTGGGATCAGATCAATGATGGCTCTTTCCGGTAGATTCTCCTAATTGTTAATTTTGTTATAATTTTTGACATTACAGTGTAACTGATGTAGTCGCCATTACAGTCATAATTAGTCAAAAATTCTTTAAGTTGAAATTACTGTTGCTAATTAACCGTTTTTAAAACCTTGACTGTTTATGTCACTATACTTTCAACTTCACAAGAACTTCTTTCCCCCTTTTACAGGTTTGATGATGAACTAATGGAATCACTCTTTGGATATTCAAGTAGCTATAAAACACAAGATAGAAACAGAACTCTTTCCACTTTGGCCAAGTCCAATTCCAATGCGCCAACTCAAATGTTCATTCTTGACCCAAGGAAATCTCAAAATACTGCCATTGTGTTAAGATCACTTGCCATTTCTCGCAAGGGAATCTTGGATGCTGTCCTTGATGGTCAAGGTCTAAGTGTTGAGACACTTGAAAGACTCACTAAAATAGCTCCCACCAAAGAAGAGGAAGCAAAAATCATCCAATTCAGTGGCAACCCGGATCAGCTTGCTGATGCCGAGTCTTTCCTGTACTACATTCTTAAAGCAGTTCCGACAGCATTCAACCGTTTGAAAGCAATGCTTTTCAGGTCGAGTTATGATTGTGAAGTTCTTCAGCACAAGGAACAGCTACAAACACTTGAAAGAGGTTGCAAGGAACTGAGAACCAGTGGTCTGTTTTTGAAACTCCTTGAGGCCATTCTCAAGGCTGGGAATCGTATGAATGCTGGAACTTCAAGAGGCAATGCACAAGGCTTCAACCTGAGTGCTCTTAGAAAACTTTCTGATGTGAAAAGCACAGATGGGAAGACTAGTTTGCTTCATTTTATAGTAGAACAAGTGGTTCAGTCAGAGGGAAAAAGACAAGCTCTCTATCGAAAGCACACACTTCACATAAGCAATGTTGAAGCAAGCAATGTGAATAGAGCTTATTCATATAGCCTGATGCAACAAGAGGCTGATAAAGAATACACTATGCTTGGTTTGCAAGTGTTAGGTGGGCTAAGTGATGAGTTATCTGAAGCAAAGAAAGCAGCTAGTATTGAGTATCACAATTTGATCACAATGTGTTCCACTCTTAATGCTCATGTTAGTGAAATTAGACAGATTGTAACATGTTGTGGCAACACGGGGAGTGGTGGATTTATCAACGAAATGAAAGGGTTTCTAGAGGAATGTGAGGGAGAACTTGAGGTGGTGAAAGAGGAGCAGACAAGGATCATGGAGCTTGTGAAAAAAACAAATGATTACTATCTATCAGGAGCATCCAAAGACAACATGGTAAACCCCTTTCAACTGTTTGTTATTATAAAGAATTTTGTTGACATGGTAGGTCAGGCTTGCATAGAACTAAAAAGGAAGGTAGAAAAGAAGAATGTCGGAGGAGAGGCTGTGTCAACAACACCACCTTTGTCGCCATCAAAGAGGACGCCACTCAGATTCCCTAACTTTGATTTGTATTTTCTGTCAAATGTGTCAGAAACTTCATCTTCTAGCCAATCAGAAGATGATTTCTGAAGCTGGATTTGAGTTTATTTCATTTTGGTTCTGCAAAATGTTCACTGGTGTTTCCCTTGTCGATCACTGATGTGGTACATAAAATCTTTAACATTGATGGATTTCTAAGGTGTACAAAAGATATGACTTATTGATTATACTTTAATAAGCTAGTTAGAATCTAGATTTTGGTTCAATTCAGAATTATTAAGATTTTATACCTTTTATAACAATCCTTCTTCCTAGCACTTTGCTTGTAGGAAACTGCTATAACACTCTTCCCTATTGTGCTAATTGGCTTGATCAAAATCTAACGTTAACTAATGAAAACATAATGGTAAGGAAAATTGAATAATCTAACATTAAATCTTTATCAACCCTCAAGTACACATTAAATTTTTATCAACCTCAAGTCCATATTAAATCTTTATAACTTTAAATTTATTGAAATATGTATTTAAATTCTCATTAACCTCGTAAAATTATTGAATAAAACAGATTATATAGATAAATTTATTTTTTAATAAATATTTAGTACAATTTATGTTTTGTCTATTTAATGTTAAGGTTTACAAGAAAAAGAATAGTAACAAATTTTCATATCATACCATATCCAAAGTGATAATATTAAATATTTTTTAATATTTATATATTATTTTCTTGCCAGCAAAACCATGATTGTTGCGATGTAAAAGAAATTTGTCGCCAGCAAAGGTGAAGCCGTCTCTGCAATAAAAAAGACCAAAAAGGTAGCAGAAACTTTGTGACTCGATGTTCAAATAATAATGTTGTTAAAGACTTTGGTAGGTTATGTTATTAATTAAAGGGGCAAGTCTTCTCAACAGCCATTGAAGTTGTCATTGGCGACCGTTTCAGCAAAGAAAAGTGAACTTCGTATTGTTTGGACCTCTTCCAAAATTAAAATTCCCAAATTAAAAAGAGACAAACAGAAAAATCCAAAAAGAAAAACCCACATGAAAAAAAAACTAACAACACACTTTTTTAAATACCATCTATTTATTTAATATTGTAGCTTTTTTAATTAGGATAATTCTATGAGCCCTACCTTGCCTTTGGACGCCGCGGAGTAATGCATTTCCTTAAAGAACTTTAGTTACCCTACTTTAAATTAAACACTTTGGATTTAAAAAGCAATTGAAACTATAGGTTTTTAATAAGTATTTTATTTTTTCAATAAAAAAGAAAAGTTTAATTAAGAAATATTATAATTAAAGAAGCTATTCCTTAAAAGATCTGAATATCAGTGGCATTATCACAGCATGAGTTGTAAATAACGTGATGAATTACATTCACGTTTTGTGGATTTGTATTAGATAAAGGATAATTAAGTTAATAATAAAAAAATATAGATGGTATAAAAATAACCATTCGATAATGTGTCGGTTGGTATCGACCGAGTCCGTCTCTACCTAAGTCACCGACTGTCTGAGTTAAAGAACATTACAATATATGCAATGAATGACAATAATAACAGTTCTACACTTAATAAGTCACATTCATATTTCGAAATATATGGAAAACATCTCCGACAAATCAACAACTAAAAAGAGATTAAGGATATTCTCTAAATATATCTATACATTCCTGTAAATTAGGGATCATTACGAATCAGTTATTAACAATTGATGGTTGATTCGACATATCACCGTAAGGGCCCATAACCTACACTATAAATATACCCTATGCGGAAGAGTAAAATACGCTTTTGTCAATCACCAACATATACTTTTTACACAGAGTTCTTACTTGATCGTCGGAGTGCCTTTTTCAGGTACTCCCGACCAAGCATCAACATTTGTGAAGAAGACTTGAAGGAAGGAACAAGAAGATTATCTCAGCAATTATACGCCCAGTTTCAGGTACTATCTAGGCACTCTTTGCCTATACAGGTACAAATAAATTTATGAATAGAGTATTTTATTATCATTTTAGGTTGGAAACAATAGACATTGATTGATTTACTGCCAACTGGAAAAAAACTTATGAAAGACTTATATATATATATATATATATATTTCTATTTGCCCATGTTTTTTTGTCAACTATTTAAATCTCCATATTTTTTACATCTCCTTATAATGCTTATAATGTGTATTTGATCATCAATATTTAGTTGTTTCATTTGTAAGAAAATCTAAATATATTTTACATCTCCTTATAATTGTTTATTTGATTATTGATGACTTTTTACGACAAGTGCACCACGTTTGTCAGAAGTAATAATTGTCCCTAAGGACGGATATCGATCCCACAAGAAACAGTGAATTATCGAGTACAATAATCGCTAAATATAAAAACAGAACAATTAAAAGAGTTTTGAATTAATTGTGTTGACACTGATCAATAAGAAAACAGACAAAGAATTAGTTGTTTCAATTGGAAAAATAAAGATTAGTTTCATCTCTCTCACTCTCAAGTATTTTGATTAGCATGTCAATATTAAGTTCTTTCTTTGATTGAAATTGATGCCCGTATAAAAATCATTTATATTGATTCCTCGCATATAAAATCCTTAAGAATGTTCCCTAACCATCGATCCCTCGCATAATTATAAGAACAACTTAGAACGAAGCTCAGACGTTTAATAGCAATTAACATTTCAAGTCTATTCCTAGCACTCAAATATGTTAAGTATTGTTGTTTAGGTCCGAATCCTAAAAATACCTCCAGGTCAGATTTAAGATTCTCAATTTGTCACGGAAAATTAAAAGTAAAACAACAATACCAATCATCAATCAAGAACTGAATATTAATATATAAGATATCACCTCAATACACAAGAGTTTGAGCAGATTACTCCCAATCCCAAAGGGTAGAATTAGCCACGCATACTTCTAGCACCTTCCATTCTCC